>Ga0114975_10000469_pt1 | contig 30284 bp, 62 predicted proteins | sample S_130626_EF_Meta_FD_87031 | JGI IMG/M metagenome (GOLD analysis project Ga0114975, IMG submission 87031) | Freshwater microbial communities from Lake Simoncouche, Canada to study carbon cycling - S_130626_EF_MetaG | ecosystem: Environmental > Aquatic > Freshwater > Lake | place: Lake...
GAAGATATGGGCCGTAAGTATTGGAAAAAGCGTAGTTATGTTTTCCAAGGCTTTGTTACTGAAGATGGTTTGAAAGAAGACCAACATCCAGAAAATCCAATTCGTCGATTCATTATCGGCCCACAGATCTTCCAATTGATTCGTGGCGCATTGTTGGATCCAGAAATGGAAGACTTGCCAACTGACTTGGTACACGGTGTAGACTTCCGTCTTATCAAGACCAGCAAAGGCGGCTACGCAGACTACAGCACAAGCAAGTGGTCACGTCGTGAGCGTCCTCTTGCAGATGCAGAACTTGATGCAGTTAAAGCACATGGTTTGTTTAATCTAAAAGACTTCCTTCCTAAGAAGCCAACTGATGCAGAAGTTAAGATCATCAAAGAAATGTTTGAAGCTTCAGTAGATGGTGAAGCATATGACATGGAACGTTGGGGTCAATACTTTAAGCCAAGCGGTGTTAGCCAAAATACTGGTGATCCAGTAGCACAGGCAGCATCACGTGCGGCAGCTCGCCCAGCGGCTCCAGTAGCACAAGCAAGCGTAGATACAGATCCACCATTTGATGTAGATCCTCCAAAGGCATCAGCACCAGCGGCTGAACCTGTAGCAGGCGGTGACAGTCGTGCCCAAGACATCTTGGCCATGATTCGCAATCGTCAGAAATAATTTAAGGGGGCTTGTCCCCCTTAATAACTAAAGCTACAGTACAAGGAGAATACAGCTATGGCCACAAAAGCCTTCGATTTATCAAAATTTAGAAAAACATTAACTAAGTCTATTGACGGACTTGGTGTTGGATTTAACGATCCAACAGATTGGGTTAGTACAGGCAACTATGCACTTAACTATCTAATCTCAGGTGACTGGGACAAGGGAATTCCTTTGGGCAAGGTCACTGTATTTGCTGGCGAATCAGGTGCCGGTAAATCATACATTTGCTCAGGCAATATTATTAAACACGCACAAGCACAGGGCATTTATGTTATCTTGATTGATAGCGAAAACGCACTTGACGAAAAATGGTTGAAAGACCTTGGCGTGGATACACACGAAGACAAGTTGCTTAAACTTAACATGGCCATGATTGATGACGTTGCTAAAACGATTCATGAATTTATGGACGAGTACAAAGCAATGGCAGAACGTCCTAAGGTCATGTTTGTCATAGACTCACTAGGTATGTTGCTTACCCCCACTGACATTAACCAGTTTCAAGCTGGTGACATGAAGGGTGATATGGGTCGTAAGCCAAAAGCATTAACCTCATTAGTTCGTAATTGTGTTAACATGTTTGGTACTTACAATGTAGGTATGGTATGTACTAATCACACATACGCTAGTCAAGACATGTTTGATCCGGATGATAAGATTTCGGGTGGGCAAGGATTCGTTTACGCAAGTAGTATCGTAGTTGCCATGAAAAAACTCAAGTTGAAAGAAGACGAAGATGGTAACAAAGTTTCAGAAGTAAATGGCATTCGTGCCAGTTGCAAGATTATGAAAACTCGTTACAGTAAACCGTTTGAAACATTGCAAATTAAAATTCCATATACAACAGGTATGAATCCTTACAGTGGTCTAGTGGACATGTTTGAAAAACAAGGACTGTTAAAACAGTCTGGTAATAGACTTGCATGGATAGATCCAGAGACAGGTGAAGAGTTCAAATTCTACCGAAAAGAATGGAAAGATGATAAATTAGATATGATAATGGCCAAGTTCCATATCAAAGCTAAAACAGAAACTATCATTCCTGAGGAGACAGAAGTAAATGAATGACAATCAAATTGCAGACGTTTGGTTATTGTTTAAAGAGTATATTGACAAAAAAGAAGTCGCAGCCATTGCGGAAAAATATGTTGATCTACTTGCAGACTATGGTGTCAAAGACAAAGTATTAGAAGGTGCTCGTGGTGCTGATGCAGATTTGGATCACGCTATTGAGTATTACTTGGAAGAAGACACTGAAGACCTAGACGGTTACGATGACGAAGAAGAAGAATATTAATGTGGTATAACAAGATTAGTAAGGACATTTCTTACATTCCTGATGCCGTGCTTTATTATGAAGCTGAATTACAAGTAGCAAAAGCCGACGCCCGCATAGCAGGAAATATAGAAAAGGCTGCTGCCAGTATGCCCGGCATTGTGGAACAAAGATTTGGCCAACTTCAAGAAATTGAAGCTATTCTTGAATACCTTAATATTGAACTACGTAGGCTTCGCAGCCAACATTTTCGCAAATATTTAGAAAGCTACCAACGAGCTCTTACCAGCCGCGACTGTGAAAAGTATGTGGATGGTGAGAGTGACGTAGTAGACTTTGAGAAGATAATTAACGAGTTTGCTCTACTAAGAAACAAGTGGTTGGGTATTACCAAAGCACTTGATATCAAGCAGTGGCAAATGAGTAACATTATCAAGCTCAGAGTTGCGGGAATGGAGGATGCCAGTCTTTAACCCCCAGTAGTTTGCATCTTATTAAATATAGGATGCAGACTATTCCTATTTTTATCGGTTACGATCCACGTGAAGCAATAGCATTCCACGTGTGCGCCAACAGCATTATTAGACATGCTAGCCAGCCCGTATCCATTATACCCCTAGCACTCAATCTAGTTAAAGATTATACCGAAACTCATACTGACGGTAGTAATCAATTCATATACAGTAGATTCCTAGTACCTCACTTGATGGGCTACAATGGGTGGGCTATTTTTATGGATGGTGATATGATTGTGCGTGATGATATTGCCAAACTATGGAATTTGCAAGACCACAGCAAAGATGTAATGGTAGTCAAACACAAGTACCAAACTAAGATGTCTGAAAAGTATTTAGGTGCTAAGAATGAGAATTACCCACGCAAAAACTGGAGTAGCGTTATACTGTGGAACTGCGGCAATCATCCCAATCGTAAGTTAACTCCTGAATTTGTGCAAAGTGCAACTGGCGCAGAGTTACATAGATTTACATGGCTTGCAGATGAACGTATAGGTGAATTGCCTATAGAATGGAACTGGTTACCAGACGAGTTTGGCCCAAATGAAGAAGCTAAACTGTTACACTACACATTGGGTACTCCCAGCTTTCATGAGTTTGCCAACACCCCACAGGGTGGTGAATGGCATAGAGAAAGAATACTAACAGAGTATTGTCAACAACGGAGTATAGAATGATATTGCCAATAGCACTGGCAAAAGGCACACCGCTTGAAAGATTTCAAACTGGTGATTATGTTGCTGACACCAAAACATCCGCAACAGCCGCTATCAATTTATATTACGAAATAGAAAAATTAAAAACAGAATTTATAGAGCATGCGGAAGATAAACGTGCCGCTGCACATAACAAACGAATAAGAACAATAATTAAATCCATGGACAGTGATTTATCTAGAATAATCAAACATTCTGATTATACTGTAATGACAACAGTGGCATTTGAAAATAGTAAAATTATTCCATATCAACAATTTGACGAATTAAAAGAATCAATAACTGAACCTATTTTAGTTAGGGGAATAGCAGCTGGAAAATTCATTGACTATGTTAGGGCTAAGGAACAGGACTATTACTTTATTGAGACTGGTTACTTTGGAAATTATGTTTGTGAAGGCAATACCGGTGCTAGAAAATTTTGGCATAGAATTGTAAAAAATGAAATGCAACATACTAAAATTATAGATGTGCCAGATGATCGGTGGTCTGCTATGTGTAAGTATGATACTAGGTTGGAATGGAAGGGTTGGAAGAAATTAGGCAGCAAAATTTTATTAGTTGCTCCTAGTGAAAAACCCTGCAAGTATTATGGTGTTAACAAAGATGAATGGATTGCTAGCACAGTAGCAACCCTTAAAAAATATACTGATAGAGAAATTGTAATTAGAGAAAAAGCAGACAGAACTGAACGTACATCCGGAAAAGTTATATACGAAGCATTTGATGAAGATGTATTTGCCATTGTCACGTATAACAGCATTGCGGCTGCTGAAGCAGTTGCTTATGGTATTCCTGCGTTTGCACTTGCACCTACCGCAGCAACACCTGTATGTTTAGATGACCTATCGAAAATAGAATCACCATATTACCCAGATTATGAATTTGTTAGAAAATGGTTATCATCCTTAGCGTACGGTCAATATAATTTAACAGAAATTATTACAGGCGTCGCTTGGAAAATGGTATTAGAAAATGAACAACGACAGACCATTAGTTATTAAAAGTTATCTAAGTAGTCTGCCCTTAAAAGTAAACACTCAAGAAAAAATAGATGCGTTAACATATTTTGCCGAGGGTGCTGCCAAGTGCGGAGATAATGCTGTAACTACTAGAGCTACTACTTATGAACCCTGCGATGTAGGCGCAATTATTGGAAATGCGTTTGCATCAAATCCGCAAAAAGTTCAACTATCACATTACAGAGTTCGTAAAATGGTTATGGAAACCCAAACGAATCTTCATAAGTACTGGCTATCAATTGACAGCAATGTGTTTATATACAAGGACAGTGTCAATCCTCACAAATATTTGCGATACAGTTTCAACGGTGTTTTCCCCAAGACCGGAATATATTGTAATGAAAATCCAGGAAATGAAAATTGGGAAAACATCAAACGCCACTACAATATGGATTTGAAGCCTTGGAGAACTTCTGGTAATCATATTTTAATAGCAATGCAACGACCTCTAGGTTGGAGTATGCGAGGAGAAGACCTCATGAATTGGTTAAAGCGTACTCTCACACAAATCAAAAGAAACAGTGACCGACCAATTGTCATACGATGGCATCCTGGTGACTGGAAAAACTTCCCCCAATATAAATCTACGTTAGACAAATTTGGAGTTACAGTAAGCCCACAAGATCGACATATCCTTGAAGATTTAAAAAATTGCTGGGCACTTGTATGCCATAACAGTACGCCAAGTGCAGTTGCTCCTATAGAAGGTATACCGGCATTTATTACAGACGATCCCAGTTACAGTCAAGGCGGCGACGTTGCTAATACAATGTTTAGTTGCTTAGAAAATCCAATAATGCCTGATAGAGAACAATGGGCTAGAAAAGTAGCGCAGTGCCATTGGAGCTTTGAAGACTTACGTTCAGGACGTTGCTGGTCCCATATGCGCAATTGGGTTAAAACTTAAGAAGGTACACCCCAATCTCTTTGCCCACTTCGCTATCGATAATAAAGTTACACCAAGTTTCCATAACTTCCTCATGACTCCAATCATCTTTAATATGCTCTTCAAACGGATTATCGTTGATTGCTTCTTGGGGATAATGAATTACTGGAATACTAATAATCATAAATTTAGATATTTTAGATATGTTATCAACAATAATGATTGATTCTTCTTTAGTCATATGTTCTAACACGTCACCTGCAATAGTCAAACCTATACCATTTAATGATTTGTAATTTACTTTACGTGCGTCGTCATTAATAACAACATCATATTTTGAAATTAATTTAAATTGATCTATATAAGGCAACCAAGCTTCTATACATATAAACTTAGCCAATGGCAATACATTCGCTTTGTGTTTAAGTAGTTTTAAATATGTGCCTTTGCCAGCTCCAATATCTAATACTGAGTCGATATCATTTAACGATCTTACCCACTCGACTATTTTCCCTTTGCCTTCGTGACTGCTAGCACCCATTACGACATCCCCTCTAAATTCCAAGTAAAACTGTTTTCTCTTTTATTTGATTTTTCTTGTAATGTATGTTGTTCAACACAGTTAGATTCATCTAATATTATATCCACAACGTCAAGACCAATATTCACATCGGCAGGCAAAGCCCCGTTCTGATTCACCCAATCAATTAATTTTCTAGCTGCACTTTGATGTATAATGTAAGCCCTTGCTCCTTCGTACCATTCTCCAGCAGGCCTTGGTTTCTTTTTATGAAATCCTTCTAACTTAAAAATATTAGAAACTTGAACGTTAGGCAGTGGACTTGAGAATTTTATATCGTGTTCAAAAATTCCTATAGGCTCATTTAATTCAACACATAAATTCCATAACTTCCAGTGGCTTAAAAAACAACCTTGTACACCGGGCCTCAACATCATATCTCGACATTTAGCATTTGATTGATTAATATCAATTTTAAAATCTGCTAACCCATTAACTGCGCCGTCAACTCCTTCAAACAATTCTAACTCCCAGTTATGATTACGACCGCTTTCAATTACAGCATTGGCCATCTCTACACTTTTTCTGTATGTTGGAAGATATATTACAAACGATCTCACTTGTATTTCCTTTGCTCTTCTTTAAAAATTGCAAGTTCCTTTCTAGGACCTTTGGCACTCCAAATACTGCTTTCAGGTTTCATAGCCCAGTCAATATAACTCATGGGAAGTGAACCTTTAGTATACTTGGGGACTAACGTATCTAGAATCAATTGATCTAGGAACCAATACAATTCATTTTGGTTGATATTAGTTTTGATTTCAGCAGCATACTCGTTTAAGAACGTAACGGATCCAGCGTTACCAGTAAACAACAATGCACCTGCTAAATGAGTTCCGTCTTTGGGCTTTTCATACAAGTAAAAATCAGCTGGAGGATTGATCTTGTTTGTGAACAGCTTGCGTACTAACCCGTCCACATCTATAGCTAGGCAGCTATGATCGGGCTTTAGTATTTCATTCAAACGTATGAATCGAACACACGCATAGTAGGTCTTTTTAACCAGGTCTAAAAGGAATGGTCTGCCGTTGGCTTTGCCTTTCTTATACATCTGACGCTGTCTTTCGTTGCTGAACGCTGTGCGAGATAGCCAGTAATTGGCAACCAATTCAAACTGTGTATGGTCAATATATTCATAAGTACACGATACTTTTTGTTTTGAATTACAAAATTCAATTTGATCAGGTCTTGGATCGTAGATATGAATATGTACACCGTAATTGGGAGTATTTGCTAGCACACTATTGATTAGTGGTTTAGCATATTCGTCAAAGTACTTTGAATCCGCCGCAGCAAATATAAAGAACCCTTCTTGTTTTAGATTGCCTTGTATTGTTGTGATGTCCATAACTTTATTAAATATATCTTTTACTTATCGCACCATTATGAAGCTATCGCTATTTACAGACTACGGAGCAACTAACTCAACAACAGTTTTTGACGCTTTTTCTGAGGCTGCAAAAAACATGGGCTTCTCAGTGGTTTTTAACACGTTTGACGCCGATGTATATGTGATTTGGAGCGTTTTATGGCACGGCCGCATGGCTGAAAATAAAACCGTCTGGAAATATGCCAAAGAACACCACAAACACGTAATAGTACTTGAAGTAGGTGGCTTGGTGCGTAATAAGACATTTAAAGTCGGTTTAGGCGGAATAAACAATTTGGCAGAGTTTGCTAACAAAGAAAACTTAATTGCCGGTCGTTCTCAACAGTTAGGACTACGACTCAAGCCGTGGACTGACACTGGAGAACACATACTAATATGCGGACAACATACCAAAAGCGAGCAGTGGATGCATCGAGGTGACCCAGTTAGCTGGTTGCAATTTTTAGTTAAACAGATACGAGCGTTATCCAAACGTACTATTATATTTAGACCCCATCCAAGAGATAGGGCGTGGAGTATTGGCTTGCATCTGCATCATGCAAAAATACACGTTCCATGCAAATTACCAAATACATATGATGACTACGATTTTGATACTGATTTAAATATGGCTTGGGCTGTTGTAAGTCCTAGTTCAAACCCAGGTTTACAATCAATTATAAACGGTGTACCAGCATTTGTCGATGAAGATAGTTTGGCATTACCCGTTGCTAATCAATCAATAATCAAAATTGAAAATCCAAATAGACCAAGCAGAGACTTATGGTTTGAACAACTGTGCCATACGGAATGGACCGTAGAAGAAATAGCTGCGGGTGTTCCATTAATTCGACTAATTAATAAAATAAACACTTGACATTGTAATCCTAGTAGTATATAATACTAGTATGCTTACCATTGATGACTTATTAAACAAAATTGAATTACACGGTATTGATCAACTAAGTTCATCTATCCCAAATAAGGATAGACGTATTTTAAAGAACTTGGCAAAGATGGTTAAGATGCCTGCGTTTATTACTGAATCACAAGGACGCTTGCTGATTAAAATTTTACAAGAAAATTTAGAATCTTTACATTTTATAGGTTCTGAAATAATTCCAAGTTTACGTACACCTACTTGGACCAAGAACTTTAGATCTGTTGATTCATCTAGAAAGATATCTATTGTAAAAGATAATGAAGGAAATTCTTTTATTAATATAGAATGTTCTTTTAACAAGGATATTAAACGTGCATTACAATCGGTAAACAAAACTATAGATGGATTTCCTTTTAAAACACAAGGAAGGCATTGTCAGTTATTATTAACTGAAAAGAATTTATTTAACACCATTAATGAATTGAAAAAGTTTAATTTTGAAAATTCATCGCAAGTTGAGTCTTTGTATAAAGATATACTTGCCATTGATAAAACCTCTGTAATTAATTCTTTCAATATTGAATATACCACAAACAAAAATATACAGGCACTGATGATTTTTGATTTGGATATTAAAGAGCGGTCTGAACTATTAATTGCTGACCGTAGTATCAAATATCAATTCAAAACCAATTACAAAATAAACAATGACAACCCAACTTTAAAAGAACAGTTGGCATGTCGTTCACATCCTAAAGTTTTTGTCAATGCAAATAGTCATTCATTATCGGATTTAACAACAGCATTGAAAAGTCTTAATCGAAACGTTGTATTGGGTATTTTTGACGAATATGATGTCAAGGCATGTATTCAAAATTTAGAACTACTTCATGTCACGCTTACTGAACTAAACATGAAGCCAAACATTGGTGTATACTTTAGATTCCCAAATGAAGGTGATGGTAAGAAATTCAATGAGCTTGTTTCAGAATATGGTTACAATAAACAGTTGGATAAAGATTGTCGAATTGCAATTATTGCAAATGGAAAATTGCCCAAGTTCTTTTTAAAAACCAAATGGTATCCTGATGCTACAGTTAGTTTTAGCAATCAGTTTAGAAATAATAAAACCAGTATCTATTGCAATAATTGTGATATGATAGTATACTACAACACCCTAGCGCCGTTAACAGGAGTAGTAGATGCGATTGTGTAAATTGATTATTAAAGATGAAGTCAATATCAAACTAGAAGGTTTAGAGATAGAAGCACGACGTAAATTAGCAAACGCATTCAAATATGAGTTACCATATGCTAGGCATCATCCAGCATTTAAGCTAGGCCGTTGGGACGGTACTGTTAGTTTATTTGGCATTGGCGGTAATGGCTATTTGAGCCAGTTAGAACAGATCATGTCAATCCTCAGTGATATGAAAATTGAGATTGGTGACATTGAAGATCTTAGAAAAGCAGTCAAGCTGAAATTTGATGCGGTAACTGAAACATACTGGGCAGATCAAGGTAAGGTATGGCCTAAAGGACATATTGCTGAAGGGCAACCAATTATGTTGCGTGACTACCAAGTTGATGCTGTTAATACATTTTTAGAGAACCCGCAAAGTTTGCAAGAGATTGCAACGGGCGCCGGCAAAACAATTACAACTGCAACGCTGAGTCAGTTGTGCGAACCATATGGTAGAACAATTACTATTGTTCCTAACAAGTCGCTTGTTGAACAGACAGAGGAAGATTTTGTTAATGTTGGATTAGATGTGGGTGTGTACTACGGTGACCGTAAAGACCTATACAAAACACACACTATTTGCACTTGGCAGTCATTAAATATTTTAGGTAAGAAAAGTAAGAATCAAGAGCACGACATATTGACACTTGCTGAATTTTTAGATGGTGTGGCAGCTGTGATTGTGGACGAAGTACACATGGCCAAAGCTGATGTGTTGAAGAACTTGCTAACACAGAACTTGTCCAATGCTCCCATACGCTGGGGATTAACAGGCACTGTGCCAAAAGAAAAGTTTGAATATGAACAAATATTTGCCAGCATAGGCCCAGTAGTTGGCGGTATTGCCGCACATGAACTGCAAGACAGGGGAGTGTTATCACAGTGCCATGTAAACATTGTGCAAATGATCGATATCCCAGAATTTAAAATGTATCAAGAAGAATTAAAATATCTTGTTACAGATGAAGATCGTATGCGTTATATTGGCGCATTGGTAAAGCAAATTTCCCAGACTGGTAATACGCTAGTCCTAGTCAATAGAATTGACTCGGGGAAATTTTTAATTAATGAAATTGAGGACAGCGTGTTTATTTCAGGTGAAGTAAAAACGACTACCCGGAAAGAAGAGTATGATGAAGTTAAGACAAGTACTAACAAGGTTATTGTGGCGACTTACGGTGTGGCCGCTGTTGGTATTAATATCCCTAGGATTTTTAATCTGGTTCTTTTGGAATCCGGAAAGAGCTTTACAAGGGTTATACAATCAATTGGGCGAGGCATTAGAAAAGCAGAAGACAAAGACTTTGTCCAGATCTGGGACATCACCAGCACATGCAAGTTTGCCAAACGTCACCTTACGCAAAGGAAGAAATTTTACAAGGATGCCAAATACCCATTTACACTAGACAAAGTAGATTGGTCAAAATAATAATATGCAAATTTTAACATTAGACAACAAGTTATTTTCATTGAATAACTTACCAGACGAGGTAGACGAAAATACTAGATTCGCTGTATTAGATAATAGTGATCCAAAAGAACCAGATTTCTTTTTTATGCCCTTAATCTTTTTAGAATCATTTAATAGTCCAGCAATGGTTCTCAAAATTGGTAATCAAGAAATTGCCATGCCAATTGATTGGAGCATTGCTGTTGGAGATCCATCAAGCGGATGCGATGTAGAAATACTTCCATTGACCAGTTTAAATGACAGAGGGTTTGAAGCATTGATCTTTAATCCATTAAGTAGTTTTAGAGTTGAGTTTAGGAAAATTGAGATTGTGAATTTTTACAATGACGTCAAATGGTACTTCCCTAAAATGAAGAACAACCAACTACTTGCCACACCCTTGTCTCACGAACCAAAGCCCGAGTGTGCATATTTTGTTAAAGAGATAAGTAGACAAAGTGAATTAATCGACGTAAGTAAAATTTTATAAGGTAGAGAGGTAGAGATGGCAGATATTATTGATGACTCACAAGAATTGCAAGAGGCACAAATTGCCGCAGCATTGGCTAAAAGAATGAAGGTTCCAGAAAAAACAGGACTATGTTTAGCTTGTGAAACTCCAGTAACTGTGGGAGTTTTTTGTGATGCAGATTGCAGAGAGTTCTATGAACGTGCTGAGAGAATTAGAGCTATTAAAGGTAACTCGAAATAAAGGAAAAATAATGGGAACACTTAAGGAAGGTGTAAAATACATTTACGAACGAGACGGCGCAATAACATACGCTAGAGAGTTTGGTGCAAGCGAAAGACAACTAATTGGAATGGACTATCCAATTACAGAAACAGTGAATTGGCATGACGTAGTAGCAGTTGCAAAATCCAATAAGGCTTTACAGACAGCACTGCACCATGCTATAATGTTGTATAAACTGAGTAAAGAAAATGTCCAAATTACCTCTTAAAGATATTCTAGAAGCTGTTGACCAAGGCGGCAGAGACCTGTGGGATTTGTTTGATGACGAACAAAAGAAAGATGTAAAATTCTTTTTAATGAATCGTTATGTAAGTGCAGTGCGTACATCAAACCGTGAAGTACAAGAGCATTTTGTACTGGCAACAAACGAATACTTTAACAAACACTTTTTTGCATTAACTAAACATCCTAAGTTGTTATGGCAACTACTCTGTGCTTGCGGTTATGAAAATCGTCGAGCTTACGATCACGAGTGGATTGGCAATAAAAAGAAAGATGGCGAAGGCAAGAAATTAAAATTTTTAATGAAACTTCACCCTAGCATGAAAATTGACGAGCTTGAGGTAATGGCGGAACTATATACCCCTAAAGAACTTAAGGCACTTGCTCGTGAACAATGCTGGGATGAAAAAGAGATTGCAAAATACTTTTAATGTTAGAATTGAAACCGGTAACTCAATCATTTAGCTGTCCTCATTGTAACGGTAAGTTCATGAAGGAGAAAACGTTGTTTGTTCATATGTGTGAACAAAAGCGTAGATTTTTGGCTAAAAATGAAAAGCACGTTCAAATGGGTTATCAAACATTTGTTCGTTTTTATCAAATCACACAGCGGCAAGATAAGATTAAAACTTATGACGAATTCTCAAAGAGCCCTTACTATAACGCATTTGTAAAATTTGGATCATTTATTAGTAATGTTAATCCGTTATATCCAGACAAATACATTGACTATGTGGTTACTAGCGGAGTTAGGCTTGACCACTGGTGTAGAGATGGATTGTATGAACAATACGTATTACATTTAATTAAAACAGAAAATGTTGAGACTGCATTAGATCGAAGTGTCAAACATATGATTGCTTGGGGAGAACAACACAAGCAAGAATGGAATGAGTATTTTAATCACGTGAGTACTGGCAGAGCAATGTATGATATTAAAGATGGCAAGATCAGTCCTTGGATAATATTAAATTCAGTAAGCGGTAAAAAACTATTAGCTAATTTTGATGATGTACAGTTAATGGCTATTGGTACAACTATTGATCCACAATTTTGGATGCAACGATTTAAAAAGTTAACAGCGGATGTAGCACTTGCAAAGCAGGTGGCAAAGGAATCAAACCTATGACAGCAACAGCACAACCAGTTCCATTAGAAATGGAAGTTATCATGGCAGAAGATGAACTTGCTGTGTATGTCAAGTTTACTGGATTTGATACGCACGAGTTTGCAGAAGAGTATGCCATTAAACTCATGGAAGATCTTCCATTGCTGTTATTTGAATCAGAGGTTAAACACTAATGCCAGATATTGATATTGACTTTGCAAATAGAGATAATATCTTATCTCGTATTGAACACGTTAGAGCCAGAGGTAGAAAAGAATCTACTGAAGGTCCAGTATCTCACACAACTGGAATTTATGTTCATAGGATTCCGCATGACCCAGTAACAAATATTGCAGGTATTGATTACAAGACCGCAGAAGAGCGTGGCTATTTTAAAATTGATTTTTTAAATGTAGGCATTTACGAAAAAATAAAAAATGAAGCACATCTTACACAATTAATGGAGACTGAGCCGTTATGGGATTTACTGTTACAAGACGATTTTGTAAACTTGCTGTTCCATGTGAATGGGCATGGGAGTATTCTAAGACAAGTGGAACCAAAGTCTATAGAGCAGTTGGCCGCAGTACTTGCAATGATCAGACCCGCGAAACGTTATCTGATTGGGAAAGATTGGACTACGGTGATGACGGAAGTATGGATCAAACCCGAGAATGATGAGTACTACTTTAAGAAGAGTCACGCAGTTGCTTATGCTACAGCGGTGGTGGTGCAGATGAACCAAATCTGTGAAGATATTAGTTACGAGTTTAGTTAACGTTTACGGACTAGTTGAACGCTCTTACGTTTAATGCGTCTTACTGTTAGGTTTAGTAAGTTTACTATTGGTCCCAGTAGCACACGGACATCTTTACTGTTGAATGTTTTTATACAGTAACGGAATGGTTCGATTTCGTGTCGTAGGAATATGTTAATAGGAACTTGCCTATTTGATTCCCACCACCAAGTCTCGCCAACCAATAAAAACTGAGCTTTTTCCTCAGGGGTCTTTATGGCATCTATGTCGTAGAAGCTGGTTACATACTGATCTTGATTAATAATAATCCCGACATATTCAGCTTCTCCGTAGTTTAATACGCTAATAAACGGTAGGTGTTCTTCTGTAGCTTGTCTTAATTTGGCCATATAAATATATACTGAGGCGTCCAATGCAAAAAATTTCAAGTTATTTATATTCAAACAGAGTCCAACTACTAGCCGATGTGGTTGCGTTGGATGCTGCTTACCCTGTGGAGTGGAAAATTGTGTACCAAAGACCTATAAAAATCTATAAAGGCGTTGATAACGTCATAACGTTAGACGTTAAGAACGCTGACCAGAAGCGAATTAATATCTTCGGCAAGACCATTAGAGTAGTTGTAATGGATCAAACAGAAAAAGAAATTAATACGTATACTGCTACGGTCTTGGATGATGGCAGTACTGTTGATGCATTAACAGGCATTGCTACAGTAACCATTTCAGAAAGTGACTTGACCAACTTACAACCACAGTTCTTAAAGTTCAGTGTGTACATGGTCAACAGTGATACCACAAAGACATTGTTATATGGTGATAGTAAGTATGGTAGTCATGGAACAATTGAATTATTAGGCGGTGTGATACCAAAGCCACGACCAGTTCAAACATATGACGATTTCCAACAAGGTACAAACTATCAAGGACATATCCTTGCAGAGCGTATTATCACTCATTACAGCAGTGCGATTCCAGTAAAGTTTTACGAAGGTGAAGCAACAACTTCAGTAACAGTTGAAGTATCATTGACCAACTTTGTTGGTACAGTCAGTGTGGAAGCAACAAAGAGTCCAGTAATTGGAAACGAAGCGTTCTTAAACCCAGCTTATGTTGTTAGCCGAATTTATGATGAAGCACACATGAGCAGTGACACTGAAATTGCTACATTTGTAATTGATATAACTGACTACACATATATTAGGGTAAAGTATACTAATTCTGCCGGATCAGTTGACTCTTTCCAAGTAATCAGTTAAACTATAGGCTACATGAGCCTAATTGCAGATACCTTACTAGCCTACTTACCTCCAAAGCGTAAACAAACCCCCAGCGGGTGGATCAGCTTTAATGCTCCTTGTTGTGTGCATAACGGAACTAATGCAGACAAGAGACAGCGTGGCGGCTTTATCATTAACGGTGGAGATGCTATCAGTTATCACTGCTTTAACTGCGGATTCAAATGCAGTTGGCAACCTGGCAGATTAGTTACTGCGAAATTGAAAAACTTCATGCGCTGGTTAAACATTCCAGATGATATGATTTCCAAAATGACCTTTGATGCACTTCGTTTAAAAGAAGATGCCGAAGGCGGCAGCAAAGAACAATTAGTTCCAACCTTTACACATAGAGCACTACCAGATGGCGCAGTTGCCATTAACTCCTTTACTGACAACATTCCAGACAAGTTAGTAAACGTAATGGGTTATTTGCAAAACAGAAGTTTATATTTAGATGACTATGAATTTTATTGGACTCCTAAAACTGGATTCAACAACAGAGTTATTATCCCATTCTTTTATCGTCGAGAAATTGTAGGCTGGACAGCCCGTGCAATTAATGACAATGGCACAAAGTATCTAAGTGAGCAACAACCTGGATACGTGTTTAACCTAGATAGGCAATATTGGGACCGCAAGTATGTTATAGTAGTAGAAGGTCCTATAGACGCAATCAGTATTGATGGCGTTGCCTTAATGAGTAATGAGATTAAAGCGGGACAGCATTTACTGATTAACCAGTTACAACGACAAGTGATCTTAGTTCCTGACAGAGATGATGCTGGAGAAAAGACAGTAGAACAAGCAATCGACTTTGGTTGGACAGTTAGTATGCCCAATTGGCCTGAAGGTATTAAAGACGTTAATGACGCAGTCAGAATGCTGGGCAAGCCCGCAACATTGTGGCTAATTATTAACTCAGCAATGACAACAGAATTAAAAATCCGCTTACAAGCAAAGACATGGTTTAGGAAGGAAGAATGAGTAAACAAAACACAGACTACGGCTACGATATACAGAGAGTGTATCTAGAAATGATGCTAGGAGATCCAGTAACGTTTGTACGTTGCCAAAGTATATTTGATGCATCATTGTTTGATAGACGACTACAAAAAGCAGCCGAGTTTATGAATACATATGTGGAAGAGCATAGCCTAATGCCCACACAGGATATTTTAAATGCAGCCACAGGCAGTGACTTGAAGATTGCAGTTGATCTTAGAGAAGAACATTATGATTGGTTAATGAATGACTTTGAAACATTTATTAGACACAAGGGACTGGAGCGAGCTATTTTGGAAAGTGCTGACTTGCTGGAGAAGGGCGAGTATGGTCCAGTAGAAGAAAAGATCAAACAAGCAGTACAAATTGGCCTGACACGTGACATGGGTACTGATTACTTTCTAGATCCACGTGCTAGATTGATGAGGATCAAAGACAAGAACGGACAAGTAAGCACGGGATGGAAAAGTGTGGATGACAAACTGTTTGGTGGAATGAACAGAGGCGAGCTCAATATCTTTGCTGCAGGTTCAGGTGGTGGTAAGAGTTTGTTCTTGGCCAACTTGGGCGTTAACTGGGCACTACAAGGACTTAATGTGGTTTACATTACACTGGAGTTGGCCGAAGAATTGGTCAGTATGCGTATTGACAGTATGATAACTGGCATACCCAGTAGAGAGATTTTTAAAAATATTGATGACGTTGAAATGAAAGTTCGTGTTATTGGTAAGAAGAGTGGACACTATCAAGTCAAGTACATGCCCAGTGGTAAGACAAGCAATGACATTCGAGCTTACATGAAAGAGTATGAGATCAAGATGGGACACAAGATTGATGTACTACTTGTGGACTACTTGGACTTGTTGATGCCAATTAGCAAAAAGATTTCAGCAGAGAACTTGTTTATCAAAGACAAGTATGTGAGTGAAGAACTGCGTAATTTGGCCATGGAAAAGAAATGTGTGTTTGTCACAGCGGCACAGTTGAATCGTGGAGCAGTTGAAGAAGTTGAGTTTGATCACAGTCATATCTCAGGTGGATTGAGTAAGATTCAGACTGCGGATAACGTGTTTGGTATCTTTACCAGCCGTGCTATGCGTGAACATGGACGCTATCAAATCCAATTAATGAAAACACGTAGCAGTAGCGGTGTTGGAATGAAGATTGATTTGGCGTTTGATGTGGATACCCTGCGTATCTCAGACTTGGATGAAGATGATGCCACATCAACGCAAGTGGGTTCACGTCCAGGAAGCAGTATGTTGGACAATATCCGTAATAGACAAAGCACAGTAACATCGGCGCCAGATGAAGGAGCACCCGCTCCCAAGATCACTGCGCAAATTGAAAGTACCAAGCTGAGACAGTTATTGAGTAATATTGGTCCCACAGACGACTTGTAATATATTTAACACATAGTTTTATGCTATGATTAATAAATACGCATATAACTATACCCAAGGACCAAATGCTAGACCAAATTACTTCTGTTACTGACCCACGCACCAGTATAATCAAAGATGACCCAGTGCGACCCAACATTGCCATTGAACATAGAATCAATGATAGAGCGGGCATATACTTGTGGACCGAAGAAGATAAAATTCTAGCGGCAGTGTGTGTTAGTTTATGTGAAGCAGTGCCGGACAGTGAAGTCAGTATGTTGTTACCACAAGAGGGTGATAAAACTGTGGCTGTTGCTTATACCATTTGGAGTTACAGCAGTGGAGCTGCTCGCAAGCTGATCTTTGCAGTGCGTGATCAATTGCCCACCTCAATCAAGAAGATGGTTACATTGAGTCCCCAAACTGAAATGGCACGTAGGTTTCATCAAAGCAACGGTGCTACTTTAATCAGAGAAAACCCAGACACTTGGAACTTTGAATACAGTTTAGAAGACTGTGTGAACCGGAACCCAGGCCCACGCTGCGAAGCAGCGTAGCGCACAGCGAAAATTTAACGGCTCAATCTCTGCGTAGTTAATTCCAACTTAGTATCTAATTCACGTATACGGTTCTTAGCACGGCTTAACTCGCGCTCTAACATTTCTAACTGTGCTTGCATACGACGGAACATACTACGTTCCTGTTCACTCATGCCCGCACTCGCGTCTAAGTTACTCAAAGGGCTGGCAGTAGCGCCAGCATCGGATATGTTGTATTGGTCTATAGGTTGCATGGTAATATTTAACGTAGACTAACTACTTCCAAGAGGAATTCTGGATTAGAGTGAAACAACAAGAGTTTGGTCACATCTCGATCCGCCAGTTCTATAGTGTCATCCGTTAAGCGAGTATAAGCAATACCTGTGGTCAACAAGTCGCACAACCATATCTCACGAGCTAAAGAACCTGTTAAATGTGCTAGGGGTTTTAAACGATCATCCGGTACTAAATCTATTAGTACACGACTCATGTTAGGCCACCAGTTTCAAACTGGGTCGATAAGTGTGTGTCTCAATGCCGCCCCTGTCTTCAACTAGCCGTCCTCCATACATGTTTTGATACATCTCCGCACAAGACTTAACATAAAATTCGTAAACTCTACCATTTGCCAGCGTAAGTACATACTTGGTCATAAGAGAACTCCCGGTTGTGGACAAGTATTTATATTACAGATTGATTACAGCAATGGTAAAGCGGGACAATTTGGCTTTTGCTCAAGAGAATTAGACGACTCTTGAGACTATAGTGAAACTGTAAAAAACTATAGTGTCAGCATCCTTGTGTGTACAGTTGACCCCGTATAATATTTAAATGGAGTTGACCAAAAAGTATATGCTAGCTTAAAAATTTTCTGCGCAAAAAAATTTTACGGGGTACTTATGTACCTAGTGGGTTGCTGTGTGCTGTAACGCTCTAGTATGGGATCTAACTTAAATGGCACGGGTTTGCTAGTGTACTGCGCTTGAAACTCAAATTGATCTCGCCAATTGGGAGAGGGAGTGTATTGAGGTTTAGAATCATTCATATAGCGTGTCCTGTAGTTAAGTCTAATGACTCATCCACTTGTGTGCATTGTTCACTGAAGCGTAATAAGAACTCTGTGAGCACTGTGCCATTGGGAACCCAAAAGCGTGTACGGTTTAAATGTACTTCTAGCGTGAGATTATGGTGCTTGATGAATTCAAATATGTCTTCCAGACATGGGTTTGAGTTCAATACGTAGTAGTGGCGCATGATGATATTTATAGTAGTAAATACTCTATGTGAGGTAAAATATGGAAAATACTACTGCTATACAAGGCATGCGCCTTATATTGGATGAAACTGTGCAAGCACACGGTTGGACAATACCAGATGCTGTTATGAGCTACACTGTGCGCATACTAGCGGAAAAAGTAGATAAGATGCCATGGCAACCAGAACCCAGTTATGCAGAAGCTTACTTGAGCTTGCGTACACCCCGTCAAGCACTGGCATTGGGTAACACTTGCTTTTTTACTCGTAGTGTGTTTCCAGAGATTATGCAACGTAGAGGCATTGGAGCAGACTACTATGTACAGTTGGGACAGGGCAGTTATGATATGGTGCTTAAACATACAAACATACCACATATAAGAATCATGCGTGATCATTTTGAATTTTTAGCCGAAGTTGTTTATACCAGTGTGAGGTTAAACGGCGAGTTTCGTAGCATGTGGGAATGATCTAGAAAGGGGTCTGCAGGGTTAAAATTTTAGATTAGTAAAAATTTAGTAGAAGTACTTAGAGATCTGGTGGGGGGTTTTACACTATATGGGTCGTTTTTAGCGGGAGTTTTATTGGTAGAAAAAGGCTTTGCTTGTTGTTTTTTTGCAACACTATTTTGTTTATATAGCCCCCGGTGGTTATTTTAGCACCACCACATCACCTAGAGTCAAAAAGAAACCTCCGACTGTCGCCAATCGGAGGAAGAGGGAGTCTGAGGCGAGTTGCGTCGACTGCGTCTTTTTAATCTAAGCGTGAGCCTGCGTAGGCTTTCAATCCCAACTGTGTCAAGTACTCTGCGTAAGCGTAAGCACCAGCTTCCTTTACGCTTACGCTTTGCGTAGGTACCCCAGCTGGATCCCACATGCTCAAGCACTTGGGCTTGTAGTCCTTCTTAAAGCCCGCCTTGATCAGCTCCTGTGCCTGCTTGCTGTTGGTGCGGTCCACATATACCTCTACCCAACCAAAGCCACAAGCGTCACGCTCGCCTACTCGTTGGTACATGGCTTGTCCCGCTTGCTCTGCAAGTGCCTTACCGCTACGGATCTGTTCTGCTGTAATCATTCTCTGCTCCTTAAGTGTTTAAGTGTATAGTATAAGCTCAGTCCTAGCCTTTGTCAAGCAAAGATTTCCTTGCTTAGGATCTTGTCCTCTACTAACTGGTTACATGAGTTAAGGGTAAACATGAACACTAGGTTAGCATTGGCTTGCTCTTTAGTGGGCAACTGGGCAATGAAGCTTTGGATCTCTGCGAGACTTGGGCTAGTGAACAAATTGCTTTTGGGGATGGGGTTCTCGACTACATTGTACATATCAGCTCCTTTAGTGTTCTAGTGTATAGTATAACGTCACTTGACCGTTTTGTCAACCGTTTTGTCAATAGTCTGCTTTGACTGAGCCGTTGCCGGAGTCGTATGTGAGGAACACCTTAGTTGAATCAGTGCCACCCTCTACATGAAACACCACCCAGTAGCAGAACTGTCCCGCATTGGTAATGCCCAGGAACTTTGCACTAGTGAACACGTCACCCTTGTGGCCTGCCAAGTTGATAGCACGGGTCAATGCACCCGCTGTGAACGTGGTCAAGGTCTCCAGTCGTTCTGCTGTGATCATGCCAGCACCACTACCTTTCTCACGTCTGCTCGGTAGTCGCCTGTGTCTTCATCATAGCAGTCTTCATCATCCACCATCTTGTCCATGCGGTGGTAGTCGCTGAACTCCACAACACCTTCACTCACTTGACTCACACTTGGAGCCACTTCAGTTCTCCAGTGGTCTCCATAGTTGTAGCTGTAATGCACAACTGCATTGGGATCCATGTAACCCAACTGCTCTATAAGTTCTTGTACGGTCATTTAGTGCTCCTTACTTGACAATGACAAAGTCTAATGCTGACAAATTTTGCACTGCTTGTGCGATCAATTTGGGGAGATCTTCCACAATGCAGTCCCCTGAAGTGTATACTGCATTCTTGCTGTTGACTCGTTGTGTAGTGTTGAACGCTACATAAAAGCGAGCGCAATCTCGTGCGTGTTTGTTGGGGCTACGTACTACGCGGACTTGTGCTGTGCTTGTTTGCATTTGTTACTCCATTTGTTTAGTGTGTATACAGTATAGCGCAGGTCCTAGCCTTTGTCAACCAATTTCTTTAAAATATACCACTTTGATTGTGCCCTTTGCGCGGTCTTCTACGAACACGTATTCTGCACTTTCTTCAAAGTTAGCACGGGGATCGCTAAGGACCTTTTTAGCTAGGATCTTGACACTGCGCACACTCACAGCACCCTGCCAGTCTTCGCGTGGCACGCCTTCGTTGTAGCTGTACTTGCCCTTGCATCCGCACATGCAACCGATCTTGCCCGAATATACTTTGGCTATGTTTCCGATGTTTACTGACATTGTTTGCTCCGTTTGTTTAGTGTGTTAACAGTATACGTTCACTTGTGGGTTTTGTCAACCAAAAGCATTGTATAACCCTACGAACCCTATGGCCAATGCCACTACATTGACTGTGAACTGAGGCAGGTTCCTTACTCGTATGGTCCATGCTAGGAACAGCACCGTACCCAAAAACGCCGCTACAATGTTGTAGGGATAGGCACTGGGACCCATAGCGTTGAGTACGTGCATGGCAATAATGGCCACAGCACCCGACCACTGAAGTATGCTGTTAAGCATCTGCACATTCCTCATAAACAGCGGCCACGTGGGCTGGGTCCAAACGAGCAAGCCCTGTGATAAACGCGGCCCCTACATCCAAGCTCACATAGTTGTTTGTTTGCATACCTTGTTCGCTGTAGCTTACGTCGTTAGCTTCAGCTTCAGAGAAGCCAATTGTTTGCAAGTATGCACGGAGCTCCTGCAGGAACAATTTGTCTGTGTATATAAGTCCGTCTGTTTCAACGTCCCACTCGTTTGCTGAGAAGTCGTCTTGTGCAAAATACACGCACAACTCGCCAAAGTCTTGCTCGTCGTTAATGTACTGTAGGTCCAATTTGACTATGTCCACAGCCGCCGCTGTGCGGCTCCAATAGCCCATACCATTTGTGTGTAGTGTTGTGAAAATCATTTACTGCTCCGTTTGTTTAGTGTAAGTGTGTATTATAGCGCGGGTCTTGCCATTTGTCAAGTGCTATGTAGAGACCCTGTTGTTAGTAGGGTCTCTTTACTTTTTATGCAATGTCTGCTATAATACGCAAATATGCAACCATATATTTTCGTTCGTAGCCGCCAGTTTGTCTGCGTGTTACACCTGTTATAGTAACTTTATTACTAATAACTTTTTGCAGTTGTTCTTGTGTTTTATATGCTTCTTGCAAATCGTTAAACAAAAAAACTACGCTACGTCTTTTGTGTGTTTTATCACGTTTAATTGTTTTGTCCGTGTACGTTTGTGCAAAAAAACTATTGCTAATTAAACGCACTATTGCGCGGACTTGCTTTGTGTTTGCTAACATTTTAGCTCCTTTTCCTTAGTGTGTAAACAGTATAGCAGAGCTTCTCCAAAATGTCAAGCACAAAGTAGAATACCCAACCGTTTTAGTTGGGTATTCCTTGAATAGGTGAGGGGCCAACTCTCCCGAGTCCCCCTCTGGTTGCGGCCGCGAACTTGCTACTAGGGACACTACCCCCCGGCTCGGACCTGGAGCAAACTTTAGGCCACCAGCTCTAACATATTGGCTGGGACCTTGTATCCACCCATTGGGGTGTCTACAATAATATTCTTAATGGCGATCTTGCGTACTGTGCCCTGGATCACCTGACCACTACGGCTGGAGGTGAACTGGACCTTGCTACCAATGCGAACACTGTACTTGGTCTTCTGTGCTACACGGGCACGGGCAAACTTAACAGCGTCAATCATTGACGAGAGTTCGTCGTTGGTAAATGTACCCTGGATGATCGCTGTGTTGATTTGACTTACGTTCATTCTATCGCTCCTGTGTGTTAATGTTCTTACAGTATACTACCACTCCTGGCCGTTGTCAACTGTTGATTGTGGCAAACGGATCCATTTCTTCTTTGACAAACGGATACTTGGTAAGGTCCAAGATGCCACCCATGTCGTCGTTGGAGAGGCCATGCTGTGTGTGCCAAGCTTCAACCATCTCGATAGGAATGTCCAACTCCTTAGCAATTGCTGGAGAGCTCATGCCCTCGCATACCAGTAGCTCAATATTCCAATCTAGTTCTGCCATTTTACTCATTTGATTTTCCTTTAAGAGTTCTTGCGCCATTTGCAAAGATGATTAAACCTAATACACTGAAGAAGACCACTGAACTAGCACTGGCTGAGCTAGGAGTGAAGAACGCCATAATCCCCACAAGGATCAAGCCAAAAGCCATTTGGAAGGGAGCCATTATTCAGCGTCCTTTGCATAGCTGGTGCCAATAGTCAGCATGGCCATACCCACCAGGGCAAATGCCGCAAGGTACACCCCTTCCATGCTAGCAAGGTCTTGGCACTGTTCAATGCCACCCACTGTGCCCAACAGCATGAGCATGCCAGTTGAGAGAAAGAAGAAAGACTTGTTAATGTTTGTCATTTATAGCTCCGTTTGTTTAGTGTCTAGTGTATAGTATAACATCACTCTTAATCAAAGTCAACCACCCATTTGGTGCCAGTGAACTCTGCTCTACATGAGTTGCCTGTGATGTAAGGGTGACTCACGATGGCATAAGGACGATCATAGCCGTCGATCTTGAGGCTTTGCACTTCAACTTCTTTGACACCGTCGTCTGTGCCGTAGCCTGAATTGATAACGTGTACTTGCATTTGTTGCTCCTGTTTTGCTAGTGTATGTGTATATTATACTGCCAACCCACACAGTTGTCAACCAAAAAGACAGGATGTTGTTTTTACGCAACACCCTTGACTTTATGCTTTGCTGGGAATATACTCTAAGTCTTGGACATGAGGTCGACAGTCCCATCCCATATGAGTGTTCAAGTCCCGGCACATCTCTATACCGCCTTGTTCAGCTTCTAGGAATGTGTCGTAAACGCATCCATATATCACTTCACCGTCATCTTTCTCCGCAATAGCTAAGAATACATTCTTAATCATTGTGTTCCTTGTTAATGGTGGGCCACCCGTGAGTCGAACACGGCACCAATGGATTATGAGTCCACTGCTCTAACCAAGCATGAGCTAGCGGCCCGTAAACCTATTTAACTGTCTCGACTACCTGGAGGTCGCCATTGTCATCTTCTCGATAGATAACGCACTCGGCGATATCATCTCCAATGTTGACTAGTGCGATCTCTTTGGCTTCCTTAAGAGACTTCGTCGTTTCAACTAAATCTTCTGAGCCGTCTTTAGCAACGGCCCAGACCTCGTACAATTCCCAAGTCATATTAGAAAGGAGCGTCTTCGTCCTCGGTGACCTTAACAGCTTTGGCCTTTGTAGGAGCCTTAACAGCTACAGCTTTCTTAGTTGCTGTGGGAGCGGACTCTGGCTTACGCTTAGGGGTATTGCGATCAATGTACTCAGCGATGGTGGCTTGAGCAATCACGTCCTGGAACTCGTCCAGCTTGGCCATTGCAACTACAGCTTCCATCTTGGGCAAGGGAGCATCAAGCTCTGCCAAACGAATGTCTTCGTGACCGCCTTTGGACAGTACTTTGATACGCATGATGTCGTTGGCGAAACGAACCTTGTACTCGCCTTCGCGCTTGGAAATTCCTACTACTAGATATTGTTTATCTGTTGCCATTGTGTGCCTCTGTGTTTAAAGTTTAAAAGTATACGACACCTCGTCGTATGCATTAATTGTACTACTGTTTGGTTCGATTGTCAACCATTTTCTTTAACTTTTGGTCAACTTTCTTTACCGTTTTGAACTCTTTCTTCACATAATAATCGATAAGTTCATTTCGGATCATTATGGTTAAATCGTATCCGATATCAGCAGGACATATGAATCGAACTGGGCATGAACCCCATCCGCCATATTGCATGAATTCGTGATACCATCTACGGTGTTCTTTGTTCGATGGATTGAACGCTACCAGCGGTCTAGCATAAAATTCAAGTTTACTCATGGCCTTTCACCGCCCATAGACGCACGATGGCCTCCAGTTCTTTCCATTGGTAGTTGGGCTGTTTGGGCCGCACCCGCAGGAGTTCCTTCTTATCATGCTCCGTGTTCTTCTCGCGATTAGTTTTTGTCATTTTCTTCTTCCTCTTGTTTGTTTTCTTCTTCCCACATGGCAACATCTTCACTGATGTTGAACATCTCGTCTAACGCACTAGGCAGTTCTTCAGCAATCTGCTCTGCGTTCAATCCACCGTAATCGTAGTAGTCGTCGTGACCATCTTCGTAAATGCCAGCAAAGGCCATGCCTGGTTCGTAGTAATAAGCACGGATGGTAAAGCCCAAAGCCTCCAACTTGTCGTAGGCTGCAAGCGGCGGAGCCCATGCACTGTCAAATGTAAGCGTCAAGCGTCCGTCTTCTTGGATTGGATCGCACCCGTCACCACCAATGTCCCACTTGGTGCCCCACTCGTTGACACAGTAATCATACCAGTTGCCGTAGCCGTAAACCTCTATATTGCGGGCTGTGTCCTCTTCGAGCTTCTTCTGCTCTACTGGATCACCCACGCACCCGGCTACAATATGCAACTCCTTAGGCACGGGAATGAATTCATTCAAGAATTCTGCACGATTAAAGGCATCGCGAGCTCGTTCAATCATTGCTGGATCTTCGTGGGCCAGCTCGACCACATTGTTACACCAATTAGGCATTATGCAATCTCCGTTTCGTATTCGTAAAAGGTTACTGATGGATCCAACTTCTTCAACTGTTTGGCCGCTGTCATCAACTCTCGGTAACGGCGATTAACTTCTGTGCGGCTCAACTCACCATCGCATGTGAGGTTCTCTGGACTCAGGGCACTGTCAATCATGTTGGCCAGTGCTTGGCGGTCTTTGGCAGTAGTGAGGCTAAACTGCGGGCCTTTGAAGAAACTATTCCAATGATTCTTCTGTGCTACAAAGTTCTGTAGTGCTTTCATCTATCGCTCCTTTTGTTTAACTTAACCTATAGTATAGTGTCACTCCAAACCTTTGTCAATTGGTTTTTGGATAGACCACACGAAGTTTAGGGTTATTACGGACCACTGTTCGCCACCGCCACTTGGCTTGCGTATAAGCCCTACGGCTAAGGGTGAACTTGGGGTCTTGCTCCTTAGCCCATATCACAAAGTTCAACTGCTCTACGGGGCTCATACTGCTTCCTTGGGGGCGAACATCTTGCGGCCCGCCTGCATGAACATGTTGTAAGCCACGCGGTCTTCTTTGTCCAAGTCATCATAGCAGGCTTCCATTTCTTTCAAACCCGCTAGGATGTCTCCGCCTGTGTTATTCTGTGCATACTCTTGCACCAGCTCACATGCCTCGCCCAACTCCATGTATAAGGGTGTTCCCATTTACTTGCTCCTTTAGTGTTTAAGTGTATAGTATAGCACAACTCAACCAATTTGTCAATCGGCCCAGCATTCCGTGGCCAAGCGTGTGGTTATTGTTTCACCACCAATGTAGTCGCCTGAGAAACCGTGCTTGTTCTCCAGCACAAGAGCCACACCCGCATAGGTCTTCTTGATCTCTATGATCTGGGCCCATTGCTCAATGTCGCATTTGAATGCCACGTTGTCGCCTACCTTAACTTCAACGTCATGTACCATGCATGTCTTCATCGCTCGCTCCTTTAGTGTTTAAGTGTATAGTATAGCACCACTCCTCACTCTTGTCAACCAAAAAAAAGCCCCAGGGAGCGAATCCGGGGCTTCCAAAACTCCAAGCGGAGTTTCTAATGTAGGGTCAGGTATCCTGGGAGCGAATCAGTTAACCGCGACGCATACATGTCATTGATGCTACACTTTCCCAACGATCGGGGAAGCTGGCCTTTAGATCAGCCAGTTTGAGCACCATACGTAGGCTGAGTTCTCTCAGCTTCTTCTTATTTGTTTCAATAAACGTTAACAGCTCTTGTACCGCACCCGCTTCGAAGTCATACTTGTCCAGCATGCCATCTTCTACAATCTGTTTAATGCGCAACACCTTCTCTCGCTCTGTGTCGATAGTAAGGTCAAGGTAGTGACAGCGTGACTCCAAAGCCTCAAGGTGATCCTTAAGCTTCTTGCTCTTCACATGTTCAAACTTGATGTTGGTGATAAAGATAGCGCCGCCTTTGAACTCAAAGCTGTTGGGCACACCTTCTGAGCGTAGGAGACGTGAGTCCGTGTTCCAATGGATCATGCGCTTGTTACCGCTGTCCAAAGCAGCTTTCAAAATATTAAGGCTCAAGTCATCCAACAGCACTGAGTCACAGTCATCAAACACTAGTATACACTTCTTGTCTGAGAACTCATAGAGCTTGCTGTACAAGCCCAGCGCACTCATAGCACCCTTGACCACTTCGTACTTCTTCAGCTTGCTGTCATTGGCCACATCAGCCAAGAGGTCATGCTTGCCCAGCACCCGCTCTACACCAAAGCTCTTGCCCACACCTGGAGGGCCAGTTACAATCATACTACGTACCTTGCCGGCCTTGACTGCTTTAGTCATGTCGTCAAGTACTGTAAAACGTTCACGCAGACGAGCTTTGATCTCGTCATCAGTCTCATTGAGGTTCTTCTCAATGGCTTCCATCTCAAGAGTCTTTGTTTCCACTTTGTTCTTTGTCATGCCCGCTAACATTTCCATTGTCATTACTTTAGCCATCTTGTCGCTCCACGCTAAGTTAAAAATTAATTATAACACAAGGACATGTCTTTGTCAATAGTTTTCCATTAGACTTTTGACATTGCCCTGACCATATTGGGCACCCAGTTGGGCTTCCGCTTCCCAACGAGTGCTTGCCTGTACAGTTACAGAGATGAGGTTACCCCCAGCCCATACCACTGCTCGCCATACTTGCATTATACTTCCACCGTTTCTGCACAGAACTCCAACATCTCTGCCACAGTACCATCAAAGATCTTTTCGTTGATGTCGCTTTGTGTGAGGCCAAAGAAGTTGCACCCGCGGTTCGTAATGCCCACTCGCAACTCCATATCCTTTTGGTAAACATGGTACTCGTAGTCTTGTCCGCAGTCCACAGCTGATGGTGGGTACAAGTAAAAGCCGCCAGCATCGCTTTTGAAGTTGGCCACTAGTTGAGCAGCCAAACAGCCCATGCCGTTTGCAACCTTGCGTGTCTCTCTAGTGCTCAATCCGTTTACCATTGTGAACGGGGCGAGGAACTCCGCAAGCTCTGCACCGTGACCCGTAGGGTAGCCGTCATATTGACGGTACATGTTGATGATGACGTCTTGCTCGTCGTATACAAAAGTCAGTGATCGTGTTCCCATTTATAGCTCCATTTGTTTAGTGTGTATACAGTATAGCACCTCTCAGTGCCTTTGTCAAGTAAAAGGGAACCATTGTGCATCTATATCTACTTATAAGAACGTCTCTTATAAGCCTGCACGGTCATTACTTCCTACATGCTCCGCCGCATCTCCAGAGCTCACGCTCCTATTTCATGACCTGGACTCGACCAACACCCGTCGGCATTGTCATCTTCCCAGAGCCCTAACGGTGTAGGTAACCCTAATTCGTTTGCTTAGGCAGAGTCTACAAACTCTCTCCGTGTCCCTTGGTTCCAACCCTTTTTGCATTTCTGCGTGGGTTCTTACATTCGAGGACCGCCTTGCTTTCTTTCTAACTTGTTCTTATTGTAGCTTCACTTCTTGTACTTGTCAAGCACCCCGCGAATAACCACATTCGCTTCCTGGGTACCTACTAGTTCCATGCGAGCTTCAATCTCTAGCTCACGAGCCAGTACCTTAAGTTCGAGGCTATAAGCATCCAACAGCTCTTGAGCATAGACCTTGTCGTCTTCATCAGACTGATCCCAAAAGGCTTGGAAGTCATCGCCTTTGGTGTTGAGCAAGAAGTTCAGGTTGTCCCTGTCCCAGTCGTTTGTTATCAATCCCATTTTGGTTTGCATGTGAGTTCCTTAGTCCAGTAGAGTCATGTATGCTTCAGGGTTCGCACGGCTAAACCAATCCAGCGCACGGCGCAGACCAGTGTAGTCACCCATCAGCTCGCAGCCTTTGAGGTAGTCGTACACTGCCACTTCTTCTGGACTGAGTACAGCGGACTCGCCGCTAAAGGGATTCTTCACTGCCACAGGCTCCGTGTCGTACACTTGGATTCCGGGGAAAAGCTGTTTGATAGTTTTCATTAGGTTCGCTCCTTTTGTTTAACTTAGCCTATAGTATAGCACCGGTCTAGCCGTTTGTCAAGCAATCAATCTAAAGCCACACCCTTGTCCTGGACTTTGCCTTCCCAGTGTGCCTTAGTCACGCACAGGGCTCTGATCTTACCGCCTGTGACAATGGGCTTGTCCTGTACAGTTTTCAAGCTCTGTTGACACGTGACACGATCCTTCTGTACGATGCCATGCTTGCCCATGAAGTCACCACCCGGGCTTAGGAACGCCAGGATCAGGATGTACTCAGTCATCGTAGGCCTCTTCACCCATTTCGGTTACTGTTTCGGTTGTAATACCCAAGTCGATGATTCGGGCTGTTTGATCTGCATTGCTGACACCTTGGAAGGCTCCGCGGAACGATTGGTTCTCTGCTAGGAAGTCGTATACATCATACCGATCCCACGACTCAGGCACCATCAGCTCTTGGTATAGCTCTGTACGCACGATCACCTTCTTCATACCTTGCTCCTTTAGTTTATCGTTCGCACTCGTTTTCTTACTTTGAAATCCCGTCATGTTGCACCTCTATTTTAAGATTGGACAAGATAGCTTCCAGCATATCGTATGCCATTTGGAACCTATCACCTTCGATGTTATATATCTGGTTGGTGGCATCCTCTAGGGTTGCAATAGCCTCCAAGACCTTATAGTCCTTAATCATGCTACCTCCTTCACACGGATTACGAAGCCACTGTAATCTTTCTTAGCACGACCCTTGGCCTTAAGACCAAGCATCACGCCCTTAGGGTCTAAGAAGCGAAGGTCTGTCTCATCCGCACTAGGCACACCCGCTGGGATCTGATCGTACACTGCTACCACGCTCATGCCTTGCATTAATGCTTCTGCTACATCAGCATCGTTACCATCAGCCTTGCTGAACGTCAAGTGGTAGTTGGGGATATGCTTGACCTTACGGCCCAATACCTTAGTGTAGTCATAGAACTGTACATTGGGGAACATCTCAAAGATGTTGTAGCCTTCGATGACTTCATACTTCTCCCAGCTAAGGTCACTCGTACCGTTTAAGCGGAACACGGGGGTCAAACCCTTGCGCTCTGCA
>Ga0114975_10000471_pt1 | contig 30251 bp, 29 predicted proteins | sample S_130626_EF_Meta_FD_87031 | JGI IMG/M metagenome (GOLD analysis project Ga0114975, IMG submission 87031) | Freshwater microbial communities from Lake Simoncouche, Canada to study carbon cycling - S_130626_EF_MetaG | ecosystem: Environmental > Aquatic > Freshwater > Lake | place: Lake...
CAATCAAACTTTATTGCCGTTTAATCTCTGATGCAGCTATTGCTGGAATCAAAGAAAACATGGCTATTTCTGGCGTTGATATCAGCAAATTTGAAGGTGAAGAATTACCTGATATTGCTGGTTACAAAAGCTCAATTGCTGAAAAAACTGAAAAAAGACCTGAAAGAGATGGAAGAGATTTTAAAGGTAAAAAAGATTTCAACAAAGGCAAAAAAGATTTCTCTAAAAAACCAGAAAGAAAAGCTGAGCCAGCTGTAGAAGCTGCTGCTGAAGTTACTTCAGAAAAACCAGCTGCTAAAAAACCAGCTGTTGCTAAAAAGCCAGCTGCTAAAAAACCTGCGGCAAAAAAATAGTTTATATTCGTATCCTAGAGGCTGGCTTCAGGGTTGGCCTCTATTCCTCCTAGTTACAAAATCAAAAAATCATTTTTATGGCAGATTTAAATTTAATTAAAAAACTTCGTGAAAGCACAGGTTGTGGCATTTCAGATTGTAATAAAGCTTTGGCTGAATGTGGTGATGACCTAGAAAAAGCCGTTGATTGGCTTAGAAAAAAAGGTCTTTCTTCTGCAGTGAAAAAAGGCGGCAGAGTAACTTCTGAAGGTGCTGTTGCGGTTTATATCGAAGGAAGCAAAGCTACTATTTCTGAAGTGAATTCTGAAACTGACTTCGTTGCTCGTAACCAAAAATTCCAAGATTTCGTTGCTTCAGTTACTAAATTGGCAATCAATTTTGGTGATGATGTTGAAAAGCTTAAAGCTTCTAAATTCAACGATGCAGCGCATGATGTTGATACTGAACTTAAAAACCAAATCGGCGTTATTGGTGAAAATATCAATATCAGAAGAATCTCTAGCTTGTCAGTGCAAAATGGTGTGGTTGTAAGTTACATCCATAACCAAATTGCTCCGAACATGGGTAAAATTGCTGTGTTATTGGCTCTTGAATCTGCTGCTGACAAAGCAAAATTAGAAGATTTGGGCAGACAAATTTCTATGCATATTGCTGCTGCAAAACCAGATTTCCTTTCAGTTGAATCAGTTGATCCAGAAAGATTGAAAAGAGAAATCGAAGTTTTGAAAGAACAAGCTCGCACTTCGGGCAAACCTGAAAGCATCATTGAAAAAATGATCGAAGGCAGAATCAGAAAATATTATGAAGAAGTAGTTCTTTTGGAACAGCTTTTCGTGATGGATGACAAAATGAAAATCAAAGATGTGGTTTCTAAGTTCAGCAAAGAAAATTCTGAAACTAAAATCACTGGCTTCAAACTTTATATCCTTGGTGAGGGTATTGAGAAAAAAGAAAATGACTTCGCTAAAGAAGTTGCAGAAATGACAAGATAAGAAAAAGGCCTCCTATGGGGGCCTTTTTTTTGATAAATTCTCGGTTTCATTCCCGCGTAGGCGGGAATCCAGAAGTGAGTTTTGAGTGCATTTAAAAATTGCACTGGATTCCCGCCTACGCGGGAATGACACCGAGAGGAATTAAAATAATTAGTAAAACTTTCACACATCTTATGCCAAACAAAACTGATCTAAAATATAAAAGAATTCTCTTCAAAGTTTCAGGCGAAGCGATGATGGGAGATAAAGGTTTTGGTCATGATGTAGATGCGATACAGAGAATTTGTAATCAGATTATTTTGGCTTATGAGTTGGGCTGCGAAATTTGTTTAGTTGTGGGTGGCGGAAATATTTTTCGTGGAATTTCCGTAGCCGCAACTGGTATGGAAAGAGCCAGCGCAGATTACATGGGCATGCTTGCAACTTGTATCAATGGTCTTGCTTTACAAAATGCTTTAGAAAAACGCGGTGTGCAAACTCGCATGCAATCGGCAATTCGTATGGATAGCATTTGTGAACCTTACATTAAAAGAAAAGCTGATCGCCATTTAGAAAAAGGTCGCATTGTTATTTTTGCAGCTGGAACTGGTAATCCATTTTTTACTACCGACACAGCTGCTGTGCTTCGCGCTGTTGAAGTGAAATGCGATGTAATTTTAAAAGGCACGCAAGTTGATGGTGTTTATTCTGCAGATCCAAAGCTTGACAAAAATGCTGTTCGCTATGAAAAGATGAAATATAATGATGTGATCAAACAAGAATTAAAAGTGATGGATCAAACTGCTATCACTTTAGCAAAAGACAATAAATTGCCGATAATAGTTTTTTCAATTAAAGGCGAAAATGCTTTGTGTGATGTGTTGCAAGGCAAAGGAAAATTCACAATTATTAATTAATTTTAAATTTTATGATTAACGATTTAGTAGAAAAAACCCGTAAAAAAATGGAAGATACCATGGTTTCTTTGAAAAGAGACTTGGACAGTATTTCAACAGGACGCGCTAATCCAACACTTCTAGACACTATTAAACCTGAAGTTTATGGCAGCTTTATGAGCATGTCGCAACTTTGTACAGTTTCAGTTTCTGATTCTGCCACTTTGATGATTCAAGTTTGGGACCGCGCCAATGTTAAGGCCGTAGAAAAAGCTATTACCAACTCTAACCTTGGTTTTAATCCACAAGTTGATGGCTCAAATATCAGAATTATTTTGCCAAAACTTAGCGAAGAAAGAAGAAAAGATTTAGTTAAATTGGCTAAAAAATATGGCGAAGACAAGAAAATTGCGGTTCGTAATGTGCGTCGCGATGCTTTAGATGATTTCAAAAAGAAAGAAAAAGAATTGGCAGCATCAAAAGACCAAATTCATTCTTTTGGTGATATTGTGCAAAAAATTACTGATGAATTTGTTAAAAAAATTGATGATGTAGTTGCATTAAAAGAAAAAGATTTGATGAAGGTATAATATTATCACTACTGGCGTGAGGCTTTGCTTGCGCCAGTTCCCACTATTCTTAAAAGATGTTTTTCTTTAAAAAATCTGAAAACAAAATCCCAGATCTAAAAATTCCCGAACATGTTGCCATCGTTATGGATGGTAATGCTCGTTGGGCGAAATCTAAAAATCTTCCTTTGCAAGTTGGCCATAAAATTGGCTCAGAAAATGTCAGAAAAATTGCTGAAAGCTGTATCGAATTAGGTGTTAAAAATCTTACCATTTATGCTTTCTCTTCAGAAAATTGGGACCGCCCTGCAAGCGAAGTAGAATATTTAATGAAATTGCTTGAAGATTATTTGGATAAAGAAACTAAGCCTTTGATGGAAAAAGATATTAAAATTGTGGTTTCAGGAAATTTGGCGCGAGTTTCGTCAAATTTAAAAGCCAGCATCGCAAGAATTGAAGAAATTACCAAAAATAATAAAGCCTTAACTTTGAATGTGGCTTTTAGTTATGGCTCAAGACAGGAAATTATTGATGCAGTAAAAAAGATAAGTCTTGCAGTTGTTGAAGGTAAAATTAGCGTTGAGATGATAGATGAAAAGCTTTTCGTAGAAAACTTATATCAGCCTGAAATCCCTGATCCAAGTCTTTTAATTAGAACTGCTGGCGATTTAAGACTTAGTAATTTTTTACTATGGCAAGTGGCTTATACTGAGCTTTATTTTACTGAAGTTTTTTGGCCCGATTTTAACAAAAATCACCTACTTCAAGCAATTCAAGAATTTAATAAAAGAGAAAGACGCTATGGCAAAAGATAAAATGATAAAAAATATAGAAGGGGCGAGAAAATCTCTCGCAAAAACTCTTTCATTTGTGAATAATTTGGTTGAAAAAATTATCGCAAAAGTTGATCAAGTTGCTCCTTCTCAAGAAAATAGAAATAGAGTTATAAGTGCGATTGTCTTGATTCCAATGGCAGTTTACGCAATTTATTTTTCTCAAAGTCTATTCTTTTTCATCGCAATTATTCTAACAATTTTGATGACAGCAGAATGGTTGAATTTAATCAAAACTGCTAAAGATCAAGATAAGTGGCAATTGATTGGACTTGCTTATATTGCAATTCCAATTTTCTGCGTAATCAAATTAAGAATGATCAGTTCGGACATTTTGCTTTGGATGTTTGCCGTAATTTGGGCGACTGATATTTTTGCATTTTTCTCAGGAAAAACTTTTGGCGGACCAAAATTAGCTCCAGAAATTAGTCCAAATAAAACTTGGTCAGGCCTTGCTGGCGGGGTTGTGGCTAGTATGATTATTGGTTTCTTAAGTTCTTTTATGTTTTCAGGCGGCGTTTTCTTCTTCGTTTTCTTAAGCGCTCTTTTGGCTGTGATTGAACAAGCTGGAGATTTGCTAGAATCGAAATTCAAAAGACTTTTCGGTGTAAAAGATTCTGGCACTATCATTCCAGGACATGGTGGAGTGCTTGATAGACTTGATGGCATGATGTTTGCTGCTCCAGCTGTGTTATTCTTCATTACAATTTTTGCAGATAAATTTGGTTATTAATATGATTTGTCGAGACAGAAATTTGATTGATCCGAATAACGATTTTTTCGAAGTTGCGGGTTATAAATTTAAATCGCGTTTGTTAGTGGGAACTGGCAAATATAAAGACTTTAAGGAAACTTCCGCGGCAATTGAAGCGAGTGGTGCAGAAATTGTTACGGTGGCGGTTCGACGCGTGAATATTGAGAAAAAAGGCGAGCCGATGTTGCAAGATTTTCTTGATCCCAAAAAATATACTTACCTTCCAAATACTGCTGGATGTTACACTGCTGATGATGCGGTGCGCACTTTGCGTTTGGCACGCTCCGCAGGCAGCTGGAATTTGGTGAAGCTTGAAGTTTTAAATGATGATCAAACTCTTTATCCAAAAGTTATTGAAACTATTAAGGCTGCAGAATTGCTGGTGAAAGATGGTTTTGAAGTGATGGTTTATACTTCTGATGATCCGATTGTGGCGAAAGAATTAGAAAGCATTGGCTGCTGCGCGATCATGCCATTAGCGGCTCCAATTGGCTCGGGCCTTGGAATTCAAAATCCTTTGAATATCGAATTGATTTTAGAACAATCAAAAGTTCCAGTTTTAGTTGATGCTGGAGTTGGCACTGCAAGTGACGCAGCGATTGTGATGGAAATGGGTTGTGATGGAGTTTTGATGAATACGGCAATTGCTAAAGCGCAAAATCCAATTTTAATGGCACGCGCCATGAGACTTGCAATTGAAAGCGGCAGAGCAGCTTTTTTAGCAGGCAGAATGGAAAGAAAAAAATATGGCTCGGCTTCTTCACCAATTATCGGAAAAATTTCTCGCTAGGTTTTTCTCTCTTAGCTTTTCAACTAAATAACTTCTCTAAATGTTAGAAACAGTACTTCTCCAAGATGGTCAGTCAGGCAGACAAGCGGCAATTACTTATACTATTTTATTAGAAGAATTTTCTGAACAATTTGTTAAAAAAAACTTAGATCATTCTGTGCTTACAGCAATGTTGCTTAGCCTGAAATTTAAAAAAGATCCTTTTGGAGAAGTTCCAAAAGAATATAAAGATATTCTTACGCATTATAGAGATATTAGAAACTATATTTATGCCCCAGATGCAGTTGTTCGCTTTAAGTTAAATCAAGGTAATATGTCTGCAGGGTTAGATCAGGTGACTGACCAGGATGTTATCAAATATTTTCATAATTTAATTGATATAGAGTCTGATAAATTAGCGGCAGAAAATGTCAAAAGAAGAGCGCTTCCCGTTGAAGAGAGTAAGGGATCGATTGAAGAGAGTAAGGGAGAAAATATTTCTTATCTTCAATTCATGGGTCAGTTTAAAGATGTCTGGAGTCAGTCTGTTAAAACTGCTATTACGAATAATGATCTAGAAGCTTTAGAAAATCTTTGTCACTGCGGAACTGTGATGATGAAATCGGCAGATGCATCAACTGCGGATATTCTTCGTTATAGAAGTGGAATTGAAAATGCTTTAGCAAGTCGTGCCCAAATGACTCATAATAGCGTCAGCAATATGCTTCTTTATGCTGCTCATAATAATCACTCAGAATTTGCAGCCAATCTTATTTTAGCTGGTTCAGATGTTTCTGTGGTTAGTGAGATTGGTAACACAGCTCTGCATTACGCTGCTTATAATAATAATTTGGCACTAACCCAATTACTTATTGATAAGAATAAAGAGATTAATGGTGGGGTTTACAAAGAACCTCATAATAAAGAGGGTGACTCGCCAAATTACATTGCTTCTATAAGAGATAATGTAGACGTTTTAGACCTGCTTCTTGAAAATAGTAGTAATCCTAGTGACTATCTCACATCTTTTTTAAATGCTGCTGCAAATGGGAAAATAAAGACGCTGGAGCATCTTAATAATAAAAAAGATGATTTGATTAATGCCTCTCATGACGATGAAGCTGATGACAAGAGTTATAAGGGCCATACCGCTATTTTTCTCGCCTCTGAAAAAGGCCATGTAGAATCGGTAAGATGGCTTCTTGATAAAGGCGCTAATCAATATTTTGAGAATAATGAGTATGATGGATTTACACCGCTTCATGTTGCTATTAATTGCGGATATCAAAATGTCGCAAATCTTCTTTTAGATCATCAGCAAGAAATTGGGAATATAGATGTTAATGCTCTTGATTATATTGATGTAACGCCACTTCATTTGGCCGCGGAAAAAGGTTTTAAGGATATCGCAAACAGACTTATTGCTTTGGGAGCTAATTGTGAGGCTGAAGATAAAGACGGAAGAACTCCACTTGATTATTCTGCTGGTCATCCTGAAGTTATGGCAATAATTAAAGGGGAAATTGCCAGAGGAAGAAGGCCTCCATCTCCAGATGTGTCAACATCTTCAGATAATGTGCATCAAGCAAAAAAATCTTGCAGAAACGATGGTAGAGGTGGAGATGAAGGATAGACCTTATATCGAGATATCGAGACTAGACTGAATATATTTGTAAAATATTATTTAATTTAATTTGTTAAAAAATGACTCAACATTCTTTTCACCCATCAATCATTCGCGCTTACGACATTCGCGGGATTTATCAGCAAACTTTAAACGATTTGGATGCTTATCATGTAGCTAAATCTTTCGCTTCTTTTTTGAATAAAAATGGCAAGAAAAAAATCTCAGTTGCTTGCGATGGACGCATTAGTTCTCCAGCTTTGAAAGCGCAGTTGATTAAAGGTTTATTAGAATCTGGTTTAGAAGTTATTGATGTGGGCATGGGCCCAACTCCGATGTTATATTTCTCGGTTTATCATTTGGAAATGGACGCGGGAATTATGGTGACAGGTTCACATAATCCGAAAGATCATAATGGTTTTAAAATTATGCTCAAAGAACGCCCATTTTATGGAGATGATATTATTGGTTTAGCAAAAATTGCTGAAGCTGGTGATTTTGTGAGCGGGCAGGGCACATTGGCAGAGCAAGACATTAAAGAAGATTATGTTGATAGAATGTTGAATGATTGCATTTTGGCTGAAAGTGAAAGCCATTTATTAGATGAAATCGATTCATTCAAACCGAAAAAAGAATTACGCATTGCTTGGGATAATGGCAATGGTGCGGCGGGTGACATTATGATTAGACTTTCTGAAAGAATTTCTGCCGAGCATATTTTGCTTTATAGCGAAATTGATGGAACTTTCCCAAATCATCATCCAGATCCTACAGTTCCAAAGAATTTGGAAGCTTTGAAAAAAGTTGTGATTGAACAAGAATGCGACATTGGAATTGCTTTTGATGGCGATGGCGACCGTATTGGCGTGATGGATAATAAAGGCGAAATTATTTGGGGCGACCAATTGATGGTGTTTTACGCTCGTGAAATTTTAAGAAATAAACGCGGCTCAACCATCATTGCAGATGTGAAAGCAAGTAATGTTTTATTCAACGAAATTAGCAAAGCCGGCGGCAAACCATTAATGTGGAAGACGGGTCATTCTCTAGTTAAAGCCAAGATGAAAGAAACTAAATCTCCTTTGGCTGGTGAAATGAGCGGACATATTTTCTTTGCCGATAAATATTATGGTTTTGATGATGCTCTTTATGCGGCAATCAGAATTATCAATATTGTAGCTTTGTCGAAAGATCCGCTATCTGTGATGAGAAGAACTATGCCACAAACTCATTCAACTCCAGAAATTAGAATTGATTGTACTGAAGAAAGAAAATTTTTGATTGTGGAAGAATTGAAAGAAAATTTGAAAAAAAGTGGCATTGCTTTCAATGATGTTGACGGCGTAAGAGTAGCTGAAAAAAATGGTTGGTGGCTGATTAGAGCTTCTAACACTCAACCAGTTTTAGTGGCGCGCTGCGAAGCTAATTCTAAAAAAGAATTGCATGAATTGAAAAAAAATTTGAAAGATCAATTGCAATTTTGCCAAGTGGAAATTCCTCAAGAACTTAAATAATTTAAATGAAAATCATCGGACTTACTGGTGGCATCGCGTCAGGGAAAAATTTTATTGCGGAAGTTTTTAAAAAAAACGGCGCAATAATTTTTGATGCTGATGCAGAAGTTCACGAGATTTTAAGATGTGATGAAGTGGCGATTTCAGAGATCGCAGGGCATTTTCCTAAAAGCGTGGTTGATCGCAAAATTGATCGCAAAATTTTAGGAAAAATTGTTTTTGCTGATATTGAAAAATTGCAGATTTTAGAAAAAATTATTCATGACAGAGTTCGAAAAAAATATGCAGAATTTTTGAAAGATGCTCAGAAAAAAAGAAAAAAATTAGCAGTTTTAAATATTCCGCTATTGCTAGAAACGCGGGGTTATGAATGTGATAAAGTGATTGCGATAATCACTCCGAGAATTGCTCAAAAATATCGTTTTTTATCTCGCTACAAAAAATCTTTCCCTAAAAATTTTTCTGCAGAAATTTCTGAATTAGAAGAAAAATTTCAGCAAATAAAATCCAAACAAATTAGTAATTTAGAGAGAAAAAATCAGGCTGATTTTGTTATTTATAATGGCTTGTCGAAGGGCTGTACGATGAGGCAAATAGCCTATATTCTAAAGAAGATATCTTAAAAATTATTGTGCATCTAAATCTTTGTTGCATTTATCACCTTCTTTGCAAGGCGCTAATTTATCAAAATTTTTTGTTCCCATATCTTCATCAACCACGCGATCAAATTTTGGTCTTTTCTGTCCACCTGGATAATCAAGAGCGCCTTTTCGGCCGCAAGATGTTAAAGCCAGAAGAGCTAAAAATGTGAGGCAGAGGATTGATTTCATTTTCATTTTTCTACTTTAAAAATTTCTTAGCTTTGGCAATTTCTTCTTTTACTCGAACTTGTGAAGTGCCGCCAAGACTGGTTCGGCTGGCAACAGAACTTTCTACAGTTAAAACTGCAAAAATCTCTTTAGTGATTTTCTTTTCAACTTTTTGCATTTCAGACAAAGTAAGTTCATGTAAGTCTACACCTTTATTTTCAGCCATTTTCACAATTTGACCTGTGACATGATGAGCATCACGAAATGGCATTTTTAGATTTTTTACTAACCAATCAGCCAAGTCAGTGGCAGTAGAAAAGCCGCTTCCCGCCATTTTAAACATTTTTTCTTTATTAAGTTTCATGTCGGCGATCATTCCAGACATTGCTTGCAGGCAAAGTTTGATATTTTCGCTAGCGTCAAAAACTGGCTCTTTATCTTCTTGCATGTCTTTTGAATAAGTAAGCGTTAAGCCTTTCAAAACAGTTAGAAGAGTAAAAAGTGAACCAAAAATTCGACCAGATTTGGCGCGCACTAATTCAGCAGCGTCAGGATTTTTTTTCTGTGGCATAATTGAGCTGCCTGAAGTGTAAGCGTCAGATAGTTTGATAAATTCAAATCCTTTGCTCATCCAAATTACAATTTCTTCGGCAATTCTAGAAAGATGTGTGGCGGTGAGAGAAAGACAGAATAAAAATTCTACAGCGAAATCGCGATCAGAAACTGAATCCATGGAATTGGCAGTTGGGCGATCAAATTTTAATTCTTTGGCAGTTAAGTTGCGATTAATTGGAAAAGAAGTTCCAGCCATGGCGCACGCGCCCAGTGGGCATTCATTCATTCTGGCGCGCAGGTCATCAAGACGAGAAATATCGCGTTTAAACATTTCAAAATAAGCCATCATGTGATGCGAAAAAAGAACAGGTTGGCCAACTTGTAAATGAGTGAAACCTGGTAAAATTACATCGAGATTTTCAGCCGCTTTTTTTACGAAATTTTCTTCAAGGCCCAAAAGCAAAAATTTAATTTCATCAATTTCATCACGCACAAAAAGACGAAAATCTGTAGCAACTTGATCATTGCGAGATCTTGCAGTGTGAAGTTTTCCTGCTACATCGCCAATAATTTCTTTTAAGCGAGATTCAATATTCATGTGAATATCTTCAAGCTCGATTTTAAATTGAAGCTGGCCGCTTTCGATTTCTTTTTTAATTTTTTCTAAGCCATCGATAATTTTTTTGGCTTCTTGTGAAGTTAAAATATTAACCGAAGCCAACATTTTTGCGTGTGCTATAGAGCCGCGAATATCTTGCTTATAGAGCTTTTTATCGAAAGTGATTGATTGATTGATTTGCTGCATAATTTCTGAAGGTTTCGCTTCAAACCTGCCACCCCACATTTTGTTAGAGTTTTTTGCTGCTGGGGATTTTTTTACTTTGGTCATTTTAACTATTTGATAATTTTATATGGATGTCACCATACTACTAAACCGCCGGTTTTGGAATTCGGGATGACATCAGAGAATGAAAGATTCAATCAAGGAACTTAAGCGTAGAAAATTAGAAAAAAAGATTTTTAATCTAGCCTTTTGTTTCCGCGATTTACTTCATAATTTACTCGCCAATTTTTAATTAAAGCACTCACAAATGGATAGCTGGGAAATTACGAATAATCAGCCTTTCGATCGCCGCAATTTGAATATTTTTAAAAAATGGTGGATTGATATTGATAAGGTCAATTTTTTGATCGTTATCGGCATAATGATTTTTGGGCTGATGATGACTGCTAGCTCTAGTCCTGCAATTGCCAAGAGAATTGAAGTTGATAAATTTTTCTTCTTAAAAAAGCAGATAATTTTTGCAGTAATTTCGGTTGTGTTGCTGATTGCGATTTCTTTTCTAGATCAGGAGAAAATTAAATTATTCTCAATTGTCGGGATTATTGCCGTGATATTTCTGCTAGTTTTAGTGCTATTTTTTGGCTCAGAAGCCAAAGGTGCAAAAAGATGGATCTCGCTTGCGGGCTTCACTCTCCAGCCCTCCGAATTTGCTAAGGCCTTTTTTGTCATCACCAACGCATATATTTTGCAGAGATTTAACTTAGAAAAATGGACCATAAAATATGGCGTTTCGGCGATACTTTTCATCATCATCGCTTTTCTGCTTTTGCTGCAACCAGACTTCGGAATGACCATAACATTTACGGCACTTTGGGTGGCGCAAATTTTTGTTTATGGCCTGCCAATTCCTTTCATTTCTGCTATTGGTTTGCTGGGTTTTTTCGGTGGAATCGGCGCTTATTTAGTTTTCCCCCATGTTGAAAATCGTATTAATAGATTTTTAGATGCTGACGGAAAAAATTATCAAGTTGAACAATCTTTAGATGCTTTTGTGAATGGTTCTTTTTTCGGAGTTGGTCCGGGAAATGGTGTGGTGAAAAAATTCATTCCTGATGCTCATACCGATTTTATTTTTGCAGTTGTGGGTGAGGAATATGGCATCTTTGCTTGTGCGGCGATAATTATGGTTTTTGCTTATTTAATTACGCGCATTGTGAAACGCGCCTTGAATGAAGAAAATCTATTCACTTATTTGGCTTTGTGTGGCCTTGTCATTCAATTTACCATGCAATCAATTGTGAATATTGGCGTGAGTTTAAAATTAATGCCAACCAAAGGAATGACTTTGCCATTCATCAGCTATGGCGGATCTTCAATGCTTTCAACAGCAATTTGTTTTGGATTGATATTGGCTTTCACCAAACGCAAATATCACAAGGATGTGGATTATGGGAATATGAAGATGATCTAAAGACTCTGCCTAAATGTTTTTATATTGTATAAGTTACAAAGCGTAAGACATGAAAAATCTTACCACATTTGCGCCATCTTTATTGATGAATTCGATTTCTACTTTTTCTTTTTCTCTGACGAATCTTAATTTGTCGCTTTCATTTGCGGTTAATTTCCAATCCATTTGCGGCAGAGTTTTTAGATAAAAATTCTTTACTTTAGCTAGAGAAATTGAGCTTTCATAAGATGCTGAAGAAATACTTCCTGAATCTGAATCAAATCCTAAACTTTCTTCATCATTAATTTGTTTTAGTGCATCTAAAAGTGGAATATCTTGGCTGCTGCTTACAAAATCGCTGGTTGTGATTTCGTAATTTTTAGTTTCGGTAACTTTTGTATTTTCATTTTCTGTTCCAAAATTTTCCAGAAAACTGCATGAAAAAAGCAAAAATGAAGTGGAAATTAAGCTAGTAACTCTGAGTAAATTTTTTTTCATAATTATTTTTGACATTGCCGACAGTAAAAGGATGAGCGACCATTTTGTTTTATTTTTCTGATTAAATTTTTACAAAGCAAACAATTTCCAGAATCTTGTTCATTTTTATTTTTTTGTTCGCGGCCATAAACTTTGAATGTATTTTGAAAATTTCCTAAATCACCTTTCGAATCTACATAATCGCTAATTGAAGAGCCGCCCAAATCTATGGCTTGTTTGATGATTTTTTTGATTGAAGAAATCAAAGTTTTTATTTCTTTGTCGCTAAGTTCACTTGCATTTCTAAGAGGCGAAATTTTGGCTTCAAAAAGCGATTCATTGATGTAGATATTTCCAACTCCAACCACAATTTCATTATCCATCATGGTGGTTTTGATATTCATTTTTTTGGCGCGTAATTTTTCTTTCAGATAGTTGAAATTAAATTCATCTTTATGTGTTTGGGTTTCGCCTTCAAGAATCACTGGTTCTGGCCCCAGCTTATTTAGCATTTTGTGATTTTTTAAGTCTTTTGCGCTAACTAAATCTACAAAACCAAATCTGCGAGTGTCGTTAAATATCAACCAAGATCCGTCAGTAAATTCGCAGGCGAAATGGTCATGTTTAAGTTGTAAAAATTCTTTAGCCAAAGTTATGCGGCCACTCATTCCGAGATGAATTATTAGGCTGTGGGCATTGCTGAAATGCAAAATTAAATAGCGAGCGCGGCGATCTATTTTAGTGATTTCGGCGTCATTAATTTTGGTTAAAACTTCGGTTGATTTTATACGTAAATTTTTTTCTGATTTGAAAATTCTTTTTACTTTTTTATTCACCACGCCTACAAGACCGCGACGAATAGTTTCAACCTCTGGAAGTTCTGGCATTTTTATTTCAAATAGATTTTTAAAAGGTAATTGGAGTTTGTTAGAGATCCTGAAAAGAGTTCAGGATCTCTAACAAACTCATCAACATCTAAACTAATTTTCACGCATGACGAATCAAGAAGAAGAGTACACATATAAGCTAACTTTGCCGAAAATTGAAGGAAGTGACAATAAGGTTTTGATGCATAGTTGTTGTGCGCCTTGTGCTGGCGACTTGATGCAAAGAATTCAAGAATCGGGAATCAATCAGACAATTTTTTTCTATAACCCAAATATTCATCCAAAAAAAGAATATGAGATTCGCAAAAGCGAAAATAAACGCTTTGCTGAAAAACTGGGGATTCCTTTTGTGGACGCCGATTATGATGTGCAAGATTGGTTTAAAAGGGCTAAAGGCCTAGAATGGGAACCTGAAAGAGGTGTGCGCTGCACTAAATGTTTTGATATGCGTTTTGAACGCACGGCGCTTTATGCGGCAGAACATGGCTTTAAAATTATCACTTCGTCTTTAGGCATTTCGCGCTGGAAAAATATGGAGCAAATTAATGATTGCGGAATTCGTGCGGCGAAGAATTACCAAGATGTGACTTATTGGACTTACAATTGGAGAAAGGCAGGTGGTGCGGCTAGAATGTACGAAATTGCTAAGAAAGAAGAATTTTACAAACAAGAATATTGCGGCTGCATTTTTTCACTGCGCGACAGCAATAATTGGCGTGTGCAAAATGGCCGAGAAGAGATTAAGATTGGCCAAGAATTTTATCAGGAAGTTGAGATTGATGAGGGTTTGACGAAAGGAGAGAATAAGGGATTGTAGGATTTTGCAGGACTGTTTTAGCCCAGTCCTGCTATTTTGATACCAATGGTTGAGCGGAGTCGAAACCAGCGGAAGGTTCTAGATGCGGATTTTATAAACTTTATTGCAGAGGAGCCTTGCGCTGGTTTCGACTCCTCTCAACCGGCGGTTTGGTGGTTTTTTAAGATTCTAAGTATTTTTTACTTTTCCTTCGTTTTTCTTCTTAGTAAATTTTACAATTATTTTCTCATCTTGCTTAGTAATCTCTGGCTCTATTTTTTCATCATATTGCGGAGTTGAGAAGCTGTAGCTGAAGCTGGAAGAAGATTGGGATGCTGATTTTTTATCTTTTTGCTCTGTGTTTTTCTTAGCTGAAAAAGTTAAGAAACCATTTTTGATGCTCACCAAAATATCTTCTTTATTAAATCCCGAAAAGCTTAATTCGTAATAATAGTTATTCTCGTCTTGCCTTGTCACAACTGAGCTATTCTCGGATTTAACATTTTTATTTTTTTTCGATTCATCGAAAATTTTTGTCATATGCTTATGTTGATCGGCAAAAATATCATTCATTCTTTTTTGCATTTGATTCATCTCAGCAAAGATTAACGCAGGGTTTTCGAAAAAAGGATCATGGTCAAATGAGGATAATATTTTGTGCTGTTCTTCCATAATTCTTTCAAAATCATCAGACCAAATTTGCAGATTTTTAACTTGTTGTTTGGTGTAAACACTTTCTTTGCTTAGCGCGACACTTTGAACTAGCGTGGCTATAGAAACGCCAACCAATGTAAAAATTGAGGCGATGAAAATTTTAGATTCGCGCAATTTCATATAACGCGCTTCAAGATTTTTTAAATTGAATTTCTTTTTTTGGTTATTTTCTGGTTGGTGGTTTTTTGATTCATTAGTGAAGTTTGTCATATGCTGAAATTAACTAAATTAAGCGGTTAATAAAAGAATAATTCTTGATTTAGATAGCTCTGGCTTGCTTTCGGGGCGTAAAAATAGATCTAAATTATCAAGATATATTTTATATGTTTTCGAGTGAAAAAAATTTCAAGGCATGAAAATAAATTTTTTGTCATTCCCATTTCTGTCGTTACTGCTTAAGCGGGAATGACAAGGAATATTTAGTAACTTTTTTCTTTAACAGGCGAATGAGGTTATGTGAAGATTTCTCACAATTTATTAATCGCAATTTATGAGTAATTTATGACTCAAATCAGCTTAGTTAAAAAAATATTAGCTGTGGTTTTTCTAACAGGTTCTTTTTTAGGAATTTACACTTCAAGCCTTGTTGCCAAAACAAGCGATCAGCCTTATAACGCGCCAGAAATTGTCGGAATTGAATCTTGGATTAATTCTCAGCCGCTAAAAATTTCTGCCCTAAAAGGACAAGTGGTGTTGGTGGATTTTTGGACTTATTCTTGCATCAACTGCATCAGAACTTTGCCTCATATTAAAGATTGGCATGAAAAATATCATGATAAGGGCTTGGTGATTATTGGGGTTCATGCGCCAGAATTTGAATTTGAAAAGTCTCTTTCAAATGTAAAAAAAGCGGTGGAGAAATTTGAAATTAAATATCCAGTGGCGCTAGACAGCAATCTTAAAACTTGGAATAATTATTCAAATCATTATTGGCCTGCGCACTACTTAATCAACAAAGAAGGCAAGGTTGTGGAAGTTCATTTTGGTGAAGGAAATTATGAAAATACTGAAAATAAAATTAGAGAATTATTGGGGCTTGAAAAACTTGGAGCAGAAAAATCTGTCGTAAAAAATTCTCCAGAATCTCAATTCAAAAACCAATCTCCTGAAACTTATTTAGGAAGTGATCGCGCCCGAAATAATGTGAATGAAGATTTAAAAAATCTAAATTTTCCAAGTGCAATGGCGCTTGATAAATGGGCTTTAAGTGGCAAATGGAAAATTGCGCGAGAATATATAGAATCTGGTCGAAAAGGTGATGCGATAAGATTTAATTTTGAAGCAAAAAAAGTTTTTTTGGTGATGGAAAATGTTAGCAAAAAACCAATTAAAGCCGAGATTTTTGTAAATGAAAAATTAGTGAAGAATGTTGAGATCACTTCATCACAATTATATGAACTTGCTGATTTAAAGGATTCAACTCAAGCAATCATCGAAATCAAATTTAATAATTCAGGAGCGCGCGCTTATGCTTTTACATTCGGTAATTAGAAAATCGTTATTACTTTTGATCATGTCATTTTTCTGCGAGTCAGCTCTGGCTAAGGACGAAACAGTGAAGCTAAAAAAAGATTTATCTAAACTTACAACCTTTCAAAAATATGTAACCCAGAAAGGCGGCACTGAACCTGCTTATTTCAATGAATATTGGAATAACAAAAAAGAAGGAATTTATGTGGATGTGGTTTCTGGCGATCCTCTATTTTCTTCAACCGACAAATATGATTCTGGCACTGGCTGGCCAAGCTTTGTGAAGCCGATTGATGAGTCGAAGATTGTTGAAAAATCGGATGATTCTCTTGGTGATGACCGAGTGGAAGTGAAATCGGCAAAAGCAGATTCGCATTTGGGTCATGTTTTTACTGATGGTCCTTATGATCAAGGTGGTTTGCGCTATTGCATCAATTCAGCATCGCTGAAATTTATTCCCAAGGAAGATTTGAAGAAAAATAATTATGGGGAATATCTTAAATTATTTGATCAGAACTAACTTGATTTAACTTGTTTAAGAATGCCGTCGATTAAGATTTGATTAGAAATTGATTTTTTTATTGATGATTTTCGGAATATATTCAAACAAATCACTATACCAAAACATAAATTTATACTCCCAGCCAACTTCGTCTTTTTGGTAAAAATTTACTCGAAGAATAGCTCTGTATCACTTGATACAGAGCTATTCTTTGTCGCAATTTTTCCTCAAAAATCCTTTGAGCAATTATCCCTTGAAAACAAGTATTTAATTTGCACGATTACATTTGTTTGCCAAAAATGGCTTAGATTTCAATCTCAACAATTGTGTTTATGGTTTCAAAAATCGCTGAAAAAATTTTCGAAAAATTGCTTGATCTTATGTTTGAGCCAATTTGGGGGAGGATTGTTATGATGGTAGCCTCTCCGTCCATATCTGTCTATTTAGCTTGGGCTTACGAGCCATTATTCTTGTGGTTTGCTGGCTTGGTTGGTTTTGGTTTTATTTTGTGGATTATCAACAACGCCAATATCTACAGAATCAACAGAAAGGATAGGGATTTTCATGAAACCTTTCTGCAATTCAGGTTATCTGATAAAGGTAATGGTCAGGCTCTGATAGAGATAGATCAAAAGAAGAACATCGATTACTACGCTATTTCTGACGTTTATTATGATCTCGATAATAAGCCTGTAGTAATAATTGGTATGACTTTCATAAAACCTATTTACAGCAAACCAAAGCCGACCTCAAGAATTAGGGGCTATGGAAATTCTCACGCTATAGGTGAAGGATTTTCTTTTTACGAAGAGGGGTATTTTATCTACAATGCGACCCTTATAGCGAAGGGAATAGAAATAAATTCATCTTATGTTGCTGAGGTAAAGGAAAATGAAGACAAATAAGAAAAAAAATATGCAAAAACCAGCTAACAAAGCTGTTTTCAAAGTTTTGATTAGCAAGGCATCCAAACCTTTGAAACCAAAGAAGAAAACAAAGGTGTAGCTGCTTTCCGTCTATTGTAGCGATAAGCAAATTCATTCACATAAGTTTGAAGATGCTTATACCAAATAAACTATTTCTAGATTTGGTATTTATAATCCAAACTAACTTCATCTTTTTGGCTAAAAATTGCAAAAAGCCTCAAGTTGTATGAGTATACAACTTTTATTTTTTACAATTTTTATCTCAAAAATATTTTGTTAGTTCGGACTATAAATAGTTTATTTGGTATAGGGCTTACGAAATGATAAGTGCCGTTGATTGATCTTTTGAGTTGAGACCAAAAGCCTTCAAGGTTGTTGGTGTGTGCAGCTCCTTTTACGAACTGCTTTCTGCCATGATCTACTGTGTCATGGTTGTAGCCAAGTTTGTTTAGGTTGCTGTAGCCGCGATATTCATCATTTTTGATTTCGGCGGTAAACTAGATATTCGCTTTAACGAAAGGCTGAATAACTGAGCTTGAGGTATTGCCGACAACTTTAGCAATAATGTTTCCGCCTCTTTCAACCGCAGCCAGCACGGGGGTTTTCTTCTTGGTTGATCTGCCTTGAGCGTTTGTTTTTTTGTTGGCGTGTTTGTTAGTTTCTTTTCCTCCGTAGTAAGTTTCATCAATTTCTACGGTGTTTTGTAGCTTCTCAATATCTTCATCGAACAGCTTACGAATCTGCTGACCCATGCGGTAAGCGCATTTGTAAGTAACTCCGATTTGGCGTTGAAGTTCCATTGCTGAAACGCTGTTTTTAGAAACAGAAAAAAGAAAGATTGCGTGAAACCAATTTTTCAAACTGGTTGAAGACTTGTGAAAGATTGTATTTGCAAGCGGGTGGATTTGAAAACTGCACCAAGCGCAAGCATAACATTTACGATCTGAAACGCGGTGGTAGCTGAAAGAGTTTTTGCACTCAGGGCAATTTTCTAAATGTCCATAACGATTCGTAAAAACCTCATCTAGGCAAGCATCGTCATTTGGATATTTTTTATTGAACTGCTTAATTGTGAATTTTTCTTTTTTCATAATTGACTCGTTTGATTAACAACTGAGGCAACTATAAAAACTATTTACTTGTTGTAAAGGGATAATTGCCAAATTTAATTTAAAACATGGCGATGTGGTGGAAGTTGAAATTCCCTCAACATCACAAAGATTTTGAAATAACTCCGCTTTTCAGAAATGGTGCGATTTTTAGGAAGTTTTGGGCTTCTGCGCTGGAAATTGAGATTAGTTCTAAATTGCATTTTTCTAGAGCTTCGTGGAAGCCTGAATTGGGGTGGCCGATGAAATAAACCCAGGCATCGATTTTTTTATCGCACATCATTTTGAAAGATTGGGAAGCGGCGAGATTTACGGTTTTTTTTGTCTGGATGTTGAAATCAGAGAAATATTTTTGGGTTATTAAAGCGCTTGTCGAGCCGATGCTGCCAATATTCACAACTTTTCCCTTCAAGTTATCTAGAGATTTAATCTGCGAATTTTTTGGCACTAAAATACTTAAATATTCGTCGTGAATTTTAGCTATGATCTCAATTTTATTTTCAAATTCAGAAAAATTTTTAACAAAAAATTTATTAAATTCTGGGGTTTTGATAATGCCGAAATCGGCTTCTGAAGCGGCTAAACTATATAGATTTTCTTCCGAACCTTTGCTTTCAAATGCTCTGCATTCATAACCATCTTTTGCATAATGATGATTAAAAACTTTGCAGATGCCGCTTGCGACAGCGAAAAAACTGGCTTTTTTGTCGCCCGAAAAAATTGTGAATTTGCTGCTATAAGCCCAAGTTATTTGGGGCGTGATGGTTAATAGAAATGTTAGGATGAGAATTTTTTTCATTATCTATTTTTTTCGATGTTGTTTCGGTTTATCTAGCAAAACTCATGAGATCTCTCGCTTGCGCTCGAGATGACAGGTGAAGGTTGCTGCTAAAAAAATGTGATAATTAAGTTGCACCATGATTACAAAAGGCAAATAATTTTAGAGAAATTAAACTCGATTAAATAATTCGAACATGAGCAAAGATAACGCAAAAAATTTGTCCTTTATCCCTTCGGGATACGGAAACGCGACACGAGTCCCGCCCCGCTTTGCGGGGATCCCCGTCCCGTATGTCAATGGGACATACGGGAAAAATTTTGATATTGTGATACCCGTGGGTATTCACGACATTGTGACTATCGCAAAAGTCGTAAAATATGCGAAGAAAAATATCATCGGATATAGAAATATTTATCTGCTATCTTGCAAGGCAGATTTGGTTGTGGAAGGCTGCATCACAATTGATGAAAGCATTGCTATTTTTAACAAATCGACAATCGAGAAAAAGTTAAAAGAAGGAAATATTGAAGGGGGAGGCTGGTATTTGCAGCAGCTGTTAAAATTTTATGCGAGCCTGATTATTCCTGAGATGTTGGATGATTATTTGGTGATTGATGCTGATGTATATTTTTTAAAACCAACTGCGTTTTTTTCAAAAAGTGGTAAAACGCTTTTGGCATTTGCTGATAATAAACAAGAGCCACATCACGAGCCATATTTTCGCCATATGTCACGCCTTCATCCTAAATTGGTGAGGTTGTATCCGCAGTATAGCGGCATTTGTCATCATATGATGTTTAACAGAGGAAAGATTGCACAGTTAATGTATTTAGTTGAAAGCAATCACAATAACCAAGCCTTCTGGCAAATTTTGCTGCAATGTGTGATAGAAGAAAGCCGCATGCATAAGCAGGTTTCTTGCATGAGCGAATATGAAATTTACTTCAATTATTTGGCGATATTTCACCCTGATTATTGCGAAGTAAGAAAGTTGGAATGGACTAATACTTACTACATTCCAAATAAAATTCTTGAGCTGACAATATTCAGAAAATTCTATTATGTTTCACAGTTTGTAAGAGGCAATAGAATCAAAATGCTGACATCAAAATTGCGAGATTACATTCCATATCGTAAGTCCATTAAGAAGTTTTTGAAATCGGTTTTTTCTAGCAAGTAAATGCACATCTTTTTAAAGCTGCTTTCTTATTTTTGGCTTCTTTCAATTACCGTCTGGAGTTTAAAGTTGATGAATAGAATCGCAAAATAAAGAAAAAAATTATTACACAAAAACATGACAAAAACCAAAACCAACAACGAACCAATCGAAAAACAACTTTGGCAAACTGCCGATAAGCTGCGCAAAAACATTGATGCGGCGGAATATAAGCACATTGTTTTGGGGCTGATGTTTCTCAAATACATCTCCGACTCTTTCGAAGAACTTTACGAAAAATTAAAATCAGGTGAGGGCGATTATTCTGGTGCCGACCCTGAAGACAAAGACGAATACAAAGCCGAAAATGTCTTCTTCGTTCCCGCCAAAGCGCGTTGGAATTTTTTAAAAGCACAAGCCAAGCAACCAGAAATTGGCAAAGATGTTGACGCGGCGATGGACGAAATTGAAAAAGAAAACCCGCAACTAAAAGGAGTTCTTCCAAAAGTTTACGCTCGCGGAAACCTAGACCCAGCAAGCCTTGGTGGACTTATCGATTCAATTTCAAACATTGCTTTGGGTGATGCAAAAGCCAGAAGTGCCGATATTTTAGGCCATGTTTTCGAATATTTTTTAGGCGAATTTGCTTTAGCTGAAGGCAAAAAAGGCGGACAATTCTACACGCCGCGCTGCGTTGTGGCATTGCTTGTTGAAATGCTTGAACCTTACAAAGGCCGAGTTTTTGACCCGTGCTGCGGAAGTGGCGGAATGTTCGTTCAATCCGAAAAATTCGTCAAAGAACATCAAGGCCGCATCAACGACATCTCAATCTACGGCCAAGAAAGCAACCAAACCACTTGGCGCTTGGCCAAAATGAACTTGGCAATTCGCGGCATCGATTCTAGCCAAGTTAGATGGAACAACGAAGGCAGTTTTTTAAACGACGCCCACAAAGATTTAAAAGCCGATTTCATCATTGCTAATCCGCCTTTCAACATTTCCGATTGGAGTGGTGAATTACTGCGCGGCGATGGTCGCTGGAAATATGGCGAACCACCTGCGGGAAATGCCAACTACGCTTGGATTCAACATTTTCTTTATCACTTAAGCCCGTCAGGCAAAGCTGGATTTGTTTTGGCAAAAGGCGCGCTCACTTCCAAAACATCAGGTGAGGGCGACATCAGAAAAAACCTAATCGACGCCGATTTGGTTGACTGCGTTGTAAACCTTCCAGCCAAACTTTTTTTAAACACCCAAATTCCCGCCAGCCTTTGGTTTTTAAAGCGCGGCAAAGTTAAGCGCAAAGGCGAAATCCTTTTTATCGATGCTCGCAATTTGGGCTATTTAATCAACCGCCGCACTAAAGATTTAAACGGCGAAGATATCGCCAAAATTTCATCCACTTACCACAACTGGCTTAAAGAAAATGAAACTTATGAAGACATCAAAGGCTTCTGCAAATCGGTTAGTGCGCAAGAAGTTGCCAGCAAAGATTATGTTCTAACTCCCGGTAGATATGTTGGCTTAGAAGAAGCCGAAGACGATTTCGACTTCGCCGAAAAATTCGCTTCTTTGCGTGGCGAGCTCAAACAACAAATGGCCAAGGAAGCAGAACTAAACGAAAGAATTTTAACCAATCTTTCAAAAATCAACATCAACACCAACCAATAAAACCCATGAAAAACAAAAAAATCACAAAACAAACCTTAGTTTATCAAGCCAAAGACGGCGCAATTGAACTTAAAGCCGATCTCAAAAACCAAAATATTTGGGCAAGTCAGGCACAAATTGTCAGTCTTTTTAAAATAGATCAGTCTGTTGCCTCAAGGCACATCAAAAATATTTTTAAAGACGGTGAGGTAGATACAAAAAGCAATATGCAAAAAATGCATATTGCAAATTCAGATAAGCTGGTCGCCTTTTATTCATTGGATGTAATTTTAGCTGTTGGTTATCGAGCTAGTTCTAAAACTGCGATAGAGTTTCGTAAATGGGCAACAAAAACTCTGAAGAAATATTTAACCAACGGCGTTGCCATTAACAAAAAACTTATTTCGCAAAATCACCAAAAATTTCTCAAAGCAATTGAAGATATAAAAACTCTCAGCCAAGACTCTAAAAACCTAAAAGCAGGTGACATTTTAGATTTAATAAAATCATTTTCTTACACTTGGTTTTCGCTTGATAGTTTTGATAAAGGCGAGTTTCCAAAGCAAGGCACCAAAAAATCAATTTCTGTAGATGCCAAAGAATTAGAGCAAGACATCGCCAAACTTAAAGCCGAGTTAATCGCCAAAAAAGAGGCGACCGCAATTTTTGCCACCGAAAAAAACCAAGGAACTTTAGAAGGAATTTTGGGCAATGTTTTTCAAAGCGCCTTTGGTGAAGATGTTTATCCAAGTTTGGAAGAAAAAGCAGCGCACTTACTTTATTTCATCGTCAAAAATCACCCTTTCAACGACGGCAACAAAAGATCAGGAGCCTTCGCCTTCATCTGGTTTTTAAGAAAATCCGGCCTGCAATTTTTAGACAGAATCAGCCCAGAAACCTTGGCCAGCTTAACAATTTTAATCGCCGAATCCAACCCCAAAGAAAAAGCTAAAATGGTTGGTTTGGTTTTGATGCTTTTAAAGAGAGAAGAAAAACCAGCTAACAAAACCCGTAAAAAAAATGACTAAAACACCAAAAAACATGAAAAAACTAATAAACAAAGAAAGTTCGATAATCCTTTTCAAAGAAAAAGAAATCCGCCGTACTTGGCACAATGAAGAATGGTGGTTTAGTGTTGTTGATGTTTGCGGTGCATTAACCGAAAGCATTGACGCTGGAGCCTACTGGCGCAAGTTAAAGCAAAGATTAAAAGAAGAAGGGAGTGAAGTCGTGACAAATTGTCACGAGTTGAAACTTGAAGCGTTTGACGGAAAAATGCGTGAAACCGATTGCGCCAATAACGAAGGCGTTTTTCGCATCATCCAATCAATTCCTTCACCAAAAGCCGAGCCTTTCAAAAGATGGCTTGCAAAAGTTGGATACGAACGCATCAAAGAAATTGAAGATCCTGAATTAGCGCAAGATCGAATGAAAAGCCTCTACGAACAGAAAGGCTATTCCAAAGACTGGATTGACAAAAGGCTGCGCGGAATTGCCATTCGTCAAAACTTAACTGACGAATGGAAAGAACGCGGAATTTTTCACAAAAAAGATTACGCAATTTTAACCGCCGAAATTTCCAAAGCGACATTTGGCATGACTCCAAGCCAATATAAAAAATTCAAAAACCTGCCAACAAAATCAAAAGCCAATCTGCGCGACAATATGACAGATTTAGAGCTAATTTTCACCATGCTTGGCGAAAAAGTAACAACAGAAATTTCCGCTCAAGAAAAACCAAATAATTTTTCTAAAAACAAAAAAGTTGCTCGCCGTGGTGGCGCAATTGCAGGAAACGCAAGAAAAGCCACAGAAAAAGAATTAAAAAGAAGTATCATCAGCAAAGAGAATTGCCTGCAAATTTCGCCATCAAAATCACCAAAAAAGAAAGTGGGGAAAAATGAAAAATAAAAAGATTATAAACAAAAAAGATTCTTCTTTGGTTCGCTCTTCCGCAGCCAAATATTTAACTTTCAGCGAATTAGAAGAAGATTCAGTTATTCAAAACTTTCGAATAACTGCTAAAGACGGAAAAATTCACCAATTTTTTAAACCTAAAACACCAAAAAACATGACTAAAATTAACAAAAAAAAGTCCCAATCTTTAGAAAACACTTTCACCGAATTTCTGCTTTACAAAACGCCGAATAACAAAGTGAAAGTCGAAATTTTTCTGCGTGATGAAAATATTTGGCTAACTCAAGAAAAAATCGCCGCATTGTTTGGGGTTGATCGCACGGTTATTACCAAGCATTTAAAAAACATTTTTGAAACAGCGGAGTTAAATAAAGAAGCAACTTGTGCAAAATTTGCACAAGTTCGCGATGAAGGTGGGCGTAGTGTTAATCGTGAAATTGAGTTCTATAACCTCGACGCCATAATCTCGGTTGGCTATCGTGTCAATTCAACTCAGGCCACGCATTTTCGCATTTGGGCAACTGATCGCTTGAAGGAATATATCATCAAAGGCTTCACCATGGATGATGAGCGCTTAAAAGACCCAAGAAAAATTTTTGGCAAAGATTATTTTGATGAGCAGTTAGAACGCATTCGCGACATCAGAAGTTCTGAGCGCAGATTCTACCAAAAAATCACCGATATTTACTCGCAGTGCAGCATCGACTACAACCCAGAAAACCAAGAAACTAAAGACTTCTTCGCCACCGTTCAAAATAAACTACACTTCGCAATCACTGGCAACACGGCCGCTGAAATAATCCGCTCAAGAGCTAGCAGCCAAAAAGAAAATATGGGCCTAACCAATTGGAAAAATTCTCCGCTCGGAAAGATCCGCAAAAGCGATGTTTCAATTGCCAAAAATTTCTTAAACGAAGACGAGTTAGACAGCCTAAACCTAATCGTTTCAATGTATTTAGACTACGCCGAAAATCAGGCAAAAAAACATCAGGCAATGACCATGAAAGACTGGTCAAACAAACTAAACGCCTTTTTACAATTTAACGAACAAGAGATTTTAACCAATGCTGGAAAGGTTTCCGCCGAAATTGCCAAAAGCTTTGCCGAAGATGAATTTGAAAAATTTTCTGCCAACCAAGATCAAAATTTCGAAAGCGATTTTGATCGTGAGGTGAAGAAGGGTTTGGAAAGTGGAAAATTAAAAAATGGAGGTGGGGATGAGTGAGTGGAAAAATTGTAAAATAAAAGATATTATTTTAACTGCTAATACTGGTTTGGATGCCATAAAGAGAGCTCCTATAGTCAATGAAGATACGGGAGTAAAATGTTTGCGTATTCAAGATGTTTCTCAGGAAAAAGAGTATAGAGATTGGGGATTTGCAGAGGTGGAGAGTAAAAATTTTGATAAATTTCAGTTAAAAAAGAATGATATTATTGTTGCTAGAACTGGTGCAACAATAGGTGTTAATAAAATTATTAAAGAAGATCTTAATTCTGTATTAAATAATGGACTAATTCGCATTAGAGTGAATGAAAAATTATGCTATCCGCCATATCTATTTTTTAATTTAAGAACGCCAAATTATAATGCCTTTATAGAATCTATATCTGGAGGAACCTCTACCCAGCCCAATATGCAAATAAATGTTTTGTTGGGTTATGAAATTTATCTTCCGCCGCTTGAAGAACAAAAGGCAATTGCCGAGGTGCTGACAAGTTTGGATGACAAAATCGACTTACTACACAAACAAAACAAAACCCTAGAACAACTAGCCGAAACCCTCTTCCGCCACCACTTCATCGACAACGCGAAGGATGATTGGGAGGAAAAACCGCTTGATACTGTTGTTGATATTTCAATTGGCAGAACTCCCCCAAGGCAAGAAAATCAATGGTTTTCAAGAGATTCTTCTGATATCAAGTGGATTTCAATCAAAGATATGGGAGGCGATGGAGTTTATATTTCCTCTACATCTGAGTGCCTAACTAAAGCTGCGGTTGAAAAATTTAAAATTCCTACAATTCCAGAAAATACAGTTTTACTAAGTTTTAAAATGACCGTTGGAAGAGTTGTGATTACGACTGAAGAAATGCTTTCCAATGAGGCAATTGCTCAATTTAGGTTTAATCATAATACGCCATTTACCCAAGAGTATTTATACTTATTTCTAAGAAGTTTTAAATGGGATCTTTTGGGCAGCACTTCTTCGATTGTTACATCTATCAATTCAGCGATGATCAAGGAAATGGAAATAGTAATTCCTGATGAAGATTCGATGTTGAAGTTTGAAGAAATCACGAAGCCTAAATTTCAAAAAATAAGAGAAAATCAGGAGCAAATTCAAACTTTAGAAAAACTCCGCGATCAGCTTTTACCTAAGTTGATGAGTGGCGAGGTCGTAATTGAATTTTAATTATTAAAACAATGTCAGATCAAAAATATTTCGATTTAACTAACCCCGAATCGGGTTTGGAGAAATTAAAAATAATTCCTCAATCAAGTCCCTACAACACAGTTTATAATTGCGACTTAATTGACGATAATGGCGTTGTATATAAAGGCTTCTTATTAGCAAAAACCCCTAAAGGTGAAGCTTTTACTGTTTGTGATGTTGATTTTCAGAAGTCTAGTTCTGATAAAAAATATCAGCCGAGGTTAATTTTTAGAAAAGCAAAGTCATATTTTACCGACAAAGAAACGAAAGAGAATGTTCGAATTTCTTTCAACTCGGGTCAAGATGGATACAGAGAATTTTGGAAGATGATAAACTTTTTATTTGGATTTAAAGACTTGGTGGATTTCGGAGGATTTAGTGAAAGCTATCAAGTTGTGTCGGACAAAGGATTTTATGAGTATGCTAACAATAAAGAGAACTTCGGGAGTTTTTCTAAGGCTTTAGAGCATGTAAAGAACATAGGGCTTGAAAGTGGAGTATTTATAAGTGCGGCTTTAACTCTTAAAATGTTGGAGGAAAACAAGGTAAAATTGGATGGGTTTATTAAAGACAAAACTGGAGAAAAACCTATTCAAAATTGGTTAGATGAAGATGCTCATAAACATAGAGGCGAAAGATGTTTGATATTCGGTTTAGAGTTTGTCTCTCATTATAGAGAGGGTGGATCTTCTGGTAAAAAGTATGATATTTTGACAAGAATTGGTATCGATAGCGAAGAAAGAGTTTTGATTGAATTGAAGGGCGCTGATGCAGATGTTTTTGCTGTTGAAAGCAAGGAAACGATTAATGAGGAATCAAAAGAGTACCGATTATCGTATGAGCTGTCTCGAGCAATCCCTCAAATTCTTGAATATAAAAGAAATTTAGAAGCTAAGTCAGAAGGAGATCCAGAATTAGAGAGAGTAGGAGAGTCAAATAAAATAAGAATTGTGAAGTGCGTTATTGTTATAGGTAGCCTGAAATCAGAAGATAAAAGGTGGATGAGAAACTTTGAAGAGCTTAAGAAATCTTTTAATTCTGTGTTGGAGATTTGGACTTACACCGATTTACAAAATAAGCTCGATGCCACTATTTCCAACCTAAAATTAAAATGTAGCGAACAACCTAAAGATGAAGGTAATTTATGAATTTAGAGAAGGTTTTTGAAATTTTAAAAATAGATAAAAAAATATTTTATATATCCATTTACTCGGTTGCGGCTTTTGGGTGGGTTATTTTGTTTTTTGGTAAAGAACTCGGTTTTGAGTCGAAAGAAATTACTGACTATAAATTTTTGGTTATCAGTTTTTCTATTATTAGTAATATCTTTGTAGTTTTTCACATAGTCACCCTGATTGGAGTATTTATTAAAAAATTTTGTGAATATTTCTTTGCAGAAAAAGAGAAAAAAGAGTATTACTCAAAGGCAATAAAAACGATTCAGCGATATGGAGATTTAGATGGTCTTGGAGTTTTGTTGTCACTCCTTTCTTTCCCACCCATGGGAGACCATTGGCAAAAGGGAATCCCGCAAAATTGTCAAAAAAGAGATGTATATAATATTTTGCAGCTTTTCTCTGAAGTTAGAATTGATAAGAATGGATACAGAAAAGTTTTAAATCTTAATCACAATTACTCACATCGATTCGATTTCAACAAAGGCTTTTTTGAATTTTTGGAAGAAGAATATTTTATAAAAAATAAACACGAAAAAGTTGATCTAACATCTAACTTTGTGAGGTCTGATGTCTAAACTCACCGAATCCCAAATCGAAAACTTCGCCATCTCACTTCTTGAGAAGAAGGGTTATCAATATTTTTACGGGCCAGACATTGCGCCGGATGCTGAAAATGCTGGTGCAGGTTTTGTGCGGGAAAGTTTTGAAGAAGTTGTTTTGGTGTCGGTTTTGAAGAAGGCGATTGAGAGGATTAATCCGCAAATTCCTTCGGCAGCGCGGGAGGATGCTTTGCGTCAGGTTCTACGAATTGCGTCTCCTGATTTAATTTCGGCCAATGAAGAATTTCATCGCATGCTGACAAATGGCGTGAAGGTTTCTTATGAAAAAGATGGTGCCACGCGGGGTGATTTGGTGTGGTTGGTGGATTTTGAAAATGCCGAAAATAACGAATTTTTTGCGATTAACCAATTTACAATTTTGTCTGATCGCGGCAACAAACGCCCCGATGTTATTTTGTTTGTAAATGGTTTGCCGCTGGTGGTGCTTGAGCTTAAAAACGCTGTTGATGAAAACGCCACGCTAAATTCGGCTTACAAACAGCTGCAAACTTACAAAGAAATTATCCCTTCACTTTTTGTTTATAATGCGGCGCTGGTTATTTCGGATGGGCTGGAAGCCAAGGCTGGGTCTTTGTCGGCGGGCTTTAGCAGGTTTATGAATTGGAAAAGTGCTGATGGAAAAGTGCTGGCTTCAAAGTTAATTGGCGAGCTTGAAATTTTAATTAATGGCATGCTGGGAAAATCCACGCTGCTTGATTTGGTGCAAAGTTTTATTGTCTTTGAAAAATCATCTTTTGAAGATCCAAAAACCAAAATTGTTAGAATTGAAACGGTAAAAAAGCTGGCGGCTTATCATCAATATTACGCGGTGAATAAGGCGGTGGATTCGGTGAAATTGGCAACAGCAGAAGGTGGCAACCGAAAAGGCGGGGTGATTTGGCACACGCAAGGAAGTGGTAAAAGTTTTTCGATGGTGTTCACGGCGGCAAAGTTGGTGCGCGCTTTGAATAATCCGACAATTCTTGTAATTACTGATCGCAACGACCTTGACGATCAGCTTTTTGACACTTTCGCCGCGTCAAAACAATTACTAAGGCAAGATCCAATTCAGGCAGAAAATCGCGAAGATTTAAAAAAGCTTTTGAAGGTGGCATCAGGCGGCGTTGTATTTACCACAATTCAAAAATTTCAGCCCGTGGAGGGAAACATTTTTGAAGAATTATCCAACCGCAAAAACATTGTGGTAATTGCCGACGAGGCGCACCGCACGCAATATGGCTTTCACGCCAAAACTATTGATGACAAAGACGAAAACGGAAATGTGATTGGCAAAAAAGTGGTTTACGGCTTTGCCAAATATATGCGCGACGCTTTGCCAAACGCCACTTATCTTGGATTTACGGGAACGCCAATTGAAGGAAGTGATGTAAATACTCCGGCAGTTTTTGGAAATTATGTTGATGTTTACGACATTGCTAAGGCGGTAAATGACGGCGCCACGGTGAAAATATTTTACGAAAGCCGACTTGCTAAAATTAACTTAAGCGATGAGGGCAAAAAGCTGGTTGAAGAGTTGGACGAAGATTTAGAAAAACAAGATTTGTCAGAAACTGGGAAAGCCAAAGCAAAATGGACGCAACTTGAGGCTTTAATTGGCAGCGAAGATCGCGTGCGAAATATTGCCAAAGACATTGTTTCGCATTTTGAAGCGCGCCAACAAGTTTTTGATGGCAAGGCCATGATTGTTTCAATGTCGCGCCGTATTGCGGCCAAGCTTTACGCCGAGATCATTAAATTAAAACCCGATTGGCA
>Ga0114975_10000472_pt1 | contig 30234 bp, 28 predicted proteins | sample S_130626_EF_Meta_FD_87031 | JGI IMG/M metagenome (GOLD analysis project Ga0114975, IMG submission 87031) | Freshwater microbial communities from Lake Simoncouche, Canada to study carbon cycling - S_130626_EF_MetaG | ecosystem: Environmental > Aquatic > Freshwater > Lake | place: Lake...
ATAGTTACCGCCAAGGCGCGGCGGCGCAGCCTTGGAGACGACATCATTCACGACGTTGGCCGACGGGTCGCGGTAGCGGAACTCGTTTCCGAAGTGGTGTCCAACGCGCCACATCTGCAGGCGTCGAATCACCTGGTACCCGTGGTTTTCTGCAATCACGATGGTCAGGGGCAGCCCCTCCTGCGCGGCAGTCACCAGTTCGGTCGGTGCCATCAGGAACGTGCCGTCGCCGATAAACGTCGTTACGCGATGGGCTGGGTCCGGATTTGCGAAGCGAACACCGATGGCGGCGGGCAGTTCGTATCCCATGCACGAGAACCCGAATTCGAGGTGAGCAAATCGACCGTTCGTCGCATCCCACACCTTTTGAACGTCACCGGGAGGACCGCCGGCTCCGGCGATGAGAATATCGCCTTCGCGCGCGTGTTCCTGGAGAACACCTAACAGTTGTCCCTGCGTAATGATGGCGTCCGTGCCGTCGGGGTCGTGCGCTTCGGTTTTGGGGAAAACGACGTCTGGGTCGATTGCCGCGTTGCGCGCAACCACCCAGCTGGCGTTTCGCGACCGGATCTCGTCGGTCCACTCGGAGGGAACGCGATAACCCTTCAGTTCACCGGTCAGCACCGTGAGGCCGACGCGCGCATCGGCAACAATTGTTTGGGCGCCCTGCTTCACTCCGTCGAACTCGCTCACGTTCACGGAAACGAACTGAACATCGGGGTTCTGGAACAGCGACTGTGACCCCGTGGCGAAGTCGGTCAACCGGGTACCCACGTGAATGATGACGTCGGCCTGTTCAACCAAGCGGTTCGTCTCGGGCGATCCTTCGAGCCCGACGCCCCACACGTGCCAGTCGCTGGGTTTTTGGATTGCACCCTTTCCGCCAAACGTTTCGGCAACGGGAATGCCCGTGGCATTTGCCAGCGCCTCGAGTTCCGTCGTGGCACCGGAATAAATCACGCCACCGCCGGCGATGATGAGCGGCTTTTGTGCCCCGCGGATGATTTCGGCAACCGCGCGCACATCGTCGGCCTCGGGCTCTGGTCGACGGATTTTCCAGTCGTTCGGCTCGAAAAACTCGACGGGGTAATCGAACGCGTGCGACTGAATGTCTTGAGGCAGGGCAACAACGACGGCACCGGTCTCGACCGGGTTCGCAAGAACGCGGAATGCCTGGGGAAGGCTCGTCAGGATTTGCTCGGGGCGGGTGATGCGATCAAAGAACCGGGAAACCGGGCGGAACGCGTCGTTGGCGGTGATGTCGGGCGCGGACGGGTCCTCGATCTGCTGCAGCACGGGACCTTGCCGCCGTGTGGCATAGGTGTCACCCGGCAACAAGAGCACGGGCAGGCGGTTGACGGTTGCCAGACCGGCCGCGGTGATCATGTTGAGGGCACCGGGTCCGATCGACGCGGTGACTGCGAGCGTTTGGCGTCGGCGTGATGCCTTGGCAAACGCGATCGCTGCGTGCGCGAGAGCCTGCTCGTTGCGGCCCTGAATAAAGGGAAGGTCGTCGTTGTACTCATCGAGTGCCTGGCCCAGACCGGCGACGTTGCCGTGGCCAAAAATGCCGAACGCGGCGGGGATGAATCGCTGCCGCTCGCCATCGGCCACCGAATACTGCGCGGCGATGTACTTGACGATGGCTTGCGCGACGGTCAGTCGAATGGTCTTACCCGAACTACTACTCATCGTTTTTCCTTTACTCGTTGTTGGTCCACGGCGTACCGTGCATGATGACTGTTTTGACTTCCGTCATTTCGGCGATGGCCGAGCGGGGGCCTTCTTTGCCGATGCCAGAGGACTTTAGCCCGCCGTAGGGCATGAGGTCCGCCCGCCACAGTTGCGTCCAGTTGACGTGGACGACACCGGATTCGATTTCGCGAATCGCGTGAATCGAGTTCGCGATGTTGTTGGTGAACACGCCAGCGCCCAATCCGTATGAGGTTGAGTTCGCGAGTTCGATGGCGTGATTGATGTCGCGAGCCGCCGAAACCGCAACGGCCGGGCCAAACAGTTCATCCTGGGCAAAAGGCGAATACGGGTCGACGTCCGCGACGATTGCCGGCTGGATAAGACTTCCGTCTTGCTCGCCGCCGGTCACCAGACGCGCACCGGCGGTGACGGCAGCGCGAATCGATGCGGTGACGCGGTCCGCTTCACCCCGCGAGATCATCGACCCGACCATCGTGTCGGTGGCAAACGGGTCGCCGACGCGAATCGACTGAACTCTGGGGGTCAGGGCGTCGAGGAAATCACCGATGATTGATTCGGCGACGATGATGCGTTGAGCGGAAATGCAGACCTGCCCGGCGTTGATGTATCCGCCGAGCGAAATCGAGTGGGCGGCCGCGTCGATGTCAGCATCGTCGAGGACGATCACCGGTCCCGAGGCGCCCAGTTCGAGTGACATCTTCTTGATTCCCGCGATGGAGGCAATGTGTTCGCCGACGGCGGTCGAACCGGTGAACGAAATCTTGCGGACGCGGTGGTCGCGCACGAGCGCGTCACCCACTTCGGCACCGGGCCCGGTGACAACATTGAGGACTCCGTCCGGCAGGCCGGCATCGACGAAGCACTGTGCAACTGCCAGTGCGGTGAGCGGCGTCGAACGCGCGGGCTTGAGCACCACGGCGTTCCCCGCGGCCAGAGCCGGTGCGACCTTGTGCAAAACCAGCAGTGCGGGGTAATTGAAGGGGGAAATTGCCACCACGACACCGACGGGTTGACGGATGGTGAAGCCAATCTTGTCGAACCCGGTTCCCTTGTTCGCATCAAGCGGCAGTGTTTCGCCATACAGGTGTGATCCCTCGAAGGCCGAAAGGCGAATGATTTCGCCCGATCGACCCGCTTCACCACGGGCTTCGACGAGGGATTTTCCATTCTCGCCCGACATGATCTGGGCGATGTCCTCGGCCCGTTCGTCCGCTAGGGCGGCGGCACGCATCAAAATCGCGGCGCGTTCGTGCGCGGGGGTTCGTCGCCAACGGGCAAAACCACTGACGGCGGCATCAATCGCGCGGGTGGCGTCGGCTGCTCGTGCAACGGGAACGTTCCCAACAACGTGTCCGTCGAACGGCGATGACACGTCCTCGCGTTCGCCGGCGGCAGCCTCTACCCATGCACCGCCGATAAGCAACGAATCGGGTGACATCGGTGACCCCTTCATGTCGGAACGTCCCCTGTTGACGCTCTGCTCTCTAAGGTAACAGCCGCGCTAACCCTTGTCGACGTCGCTTTCCCCGCGGATGCGCTGCATCTCGTGCGCCAATTTCGGGTTTGAACGGTCGTAGTGTTCGACGATCGTGTCGCGCACGTGGTCGCTCTTGTTTTGGCTCAGTTTCGCCCGCGCATCGAACCGCGTAACTCGCATTCGCAGCCCCACTGTTCCCTTCGCGGTTGCTCGCGCCTTCTCCTCGTTTTCCGACAGGCTGCGACCGCCCTCGCGGTGGTGCTCAAAGTGGTCGGTCAGTCGGTCGAGCATCTGATAGTTCTCGTCGTCACTAAGGACCTCCGGTACCCCGTACAGGTGCGCCGTGACGTGGTTCCACGTGGGGACGATGTCGTCCGGGTCATACCAACTGGACGACACGTAATCGTGCGGCCCCTGCATGATGACGAGGACCTCGTGCTGGCCCAGTTCGTGCGTGTCGCCATCGGGCTTGCCAAAGTGACTGATGATGACGATGTCGTCGCCCGTCGAGGCTTCCTCGTCGAGCAGAACGGGGTAGTGCGAGGCGACGAGCCCGCTCGCGGTCGTTGAGACAAAAGTCGCCCACGGATTTCCGCGAATCACGCGTCGAACCTCATCCGGATCGGTCATGAGGTAACGGGGTGTGGGCAGCATCAGAGTCTCGCTTTCGCGTTCAGCCTAATGCGGCACCTACAGAATAGGCCCCCGACGAATCGGGGGCTTTCACAGTGGCTCCGACGGGCGTCGATCCCGTGACCTCTCGATTTTCAGTCGAACGCTCTACCAACTGAGCTACAGAGCCGAGGAGTGATTGTCGCTCCTAGACAAAAGAGCCTCCTTGAGAGAGACTCCGCCGTCCGCGACCCTGACGGGACTTGAACCCGCGACCTCCGCCGTGACAGGGCGGCACGCTAACCAACTGCGCTACAGGGCCTTGCATATTCAATTGTAGACCTCGGAGTGACCCCAACGGGATTCGAACCCGTGCTACTGCCGTGAAAGGGCAGCGTCCTAGGCCACTAAACGATGGGGCCGTGTCGATCTGCCGAAGCGTCACAACTTGACCGAGTTTACGCACAATTTCCCGCCGGCGCAAACCGCCAGAATGGCGGGCAATGCGGGGGTTTCACAGGTTGGCGGGTTAGCCTACTGTTCCAACCTGCGAAGGGGGTGTTGTCGTGCGCAAAATCTGGACCGCTGTCGGAACGCTCGTTGTCGCGACCGCTCTGCTGGTGCAGCCACTCACCATTCCCGCGTTTGCCGCGAGTTATCCGTCCTGGACGGACGTGCTCAACGCACGCAATAGCGTTTCCGCCAAAAAGAAAGCGATCGCCCAACTTCAGGCGATGCTCGCCGAGTTGACCTCGAAGGCGGAGGCAGCACAGGCCGAAGCCGAACGACTCGGAGCAATTTTCCAGGAAGCACAGGACGCATTCGATGAGGCGGCGTACAAGGCTGACCTACTGCAAGCCCAGGCGGATGCCGCAGAAAAGACCGCCACCGATTCGCGAATCCGCGCTGGACAGTTTGTGTCCGAGCTGGCGCGCGTCGGGGCGATCAACGTGTCGACGACTCTCTTGTCGGATGCCGGCGGAGCGACCGACCTGCTCTCCAAACTCGGGTTCGCGTCGATCATCGCTTCTCAAGCCGACGGAATTTACCAGGCGGCGATTCAGGACCAGAACGCGGCACAGTCACTGACCGACCAGGCGACGGTTGCGAAAGAGATTCGCGAGAAGCTTCGCGCGAAGGCGGAAGAAGCGTTCAGTGCGGCGCAGACGGCATCCAATGCCGCTGCCGCCGCTGTCGAGGAACAGCAGGCGAACGAAGCGAGGCTGCGTGCTCAGCTGGCCACGCTCATCACCAACCAGAAACACACCGAAGCCGAATACCAAAAAGGCGTCGAAGAGGGCGGCGGCAATCTCGGAAACGACGCACCCGCCGGCTGGGTGTCGAGCGACGGTTGGGCAAAGGTCTCGGGTGGATACATTTCGAGCCCGTTCGGGTACCGAACCCACCCGATTTATCACACCGTACGTTTGCACGCCGGCGTCGACCTCGCCCCCGGCTGTGGCGCAGCGATTTACGCCGCACACGAGGGTCGCGTCATTTATTCCGGGCCGAACGGTACCTTCGGCAACTACGTCAAGATCGATCACGGTGGCGGGTGGACGACGGGTTACGCACACATTGTCAGCGGGGGAATTCGCGTTAAAGTCGGCGACAACGTGTCGGCGGGAACGCGCATCGCGTCCGTCGGTTCGACCGGCGCATCAACGGGTTGCCACCTGCACTTTGAGGTGCGGCACAACGGCACGGCGCAAAACCCGGTCCCCTTCATGCGGGACCGCGGAATCACTCTCGGTTAGTTAGTGGCCGGTCCCGAAGCGGACGATGCCCTCTTGGACGACTTTTTCGGCTTCGGCGCGACCCTGCCAGCCTTCGATTTTGACCCACTTACCGGGCTCTAAATCCTTGTAGTGCGTGAAGAAGTGTTCGATTTCCTGCTTCGTGAATTCGGGAATGTCGTCGATGTCCTGGATGTGCGCCCAGCGGGGGTCTTTTGTCAGGACGGCGATGACCTTGGCGTCGCTGCCACCGTCGTCCGTCATGTTGAAAACGGCAACGGGCCGGACATTGAGGCCTACGCCGGGGAACAGCGGGTGATCCAGCAGGACGAGTACGTCCACCGGGTCACCGTCGAGGCCGAGCGTGTTCTCGAAGAACCCGTAGTCGGTTGGGTAAACGAAGGCCGTAAACAGGACACGGTCGAGGAAAACGCGACCGGTCTCGTGGTCAACCTCGTACTTGTTGCGGCTTCCCTTGGGGATTTCAATGACGGCGGGGTATCCGGTCATGGTGACTCCTCTGGTCGATACGTTCTTTCGATAACCTTACCGAGTGAGCGCGGAACACGACGGTGGGCGCGGGCGATTGAACCCCGCCGTTGCCGAGGTGCGCACAGCGGTCGATTCGTTCTTCGAATCACAGCGAATCCCCGTCGACGCACTCGTCCTCGTTGCCGTCAGTGGTGGCGCCGATTCGATGGCGCTGGCGGTCGCAACGCAGTTCGTTGCGAGCAAACGCGGACTGCGCGTAGCCGCGGCGATTATTGATCACGGTGTGCAATCGGGCAGTGCCGTCGTCGCGGAACGAACCGCCGGCGTTCTGCGCGAACGGGGTTTCGATTCCGTTGTCGTTCGCACTGTTGAAGTCGGCACCGACGGCGGACCCGAGGCGGCCGCGCGCGAGGCGCGATACCTCGGCTTGATGAATGTCTCAGACGAATTGGGCGCGTCGATGATTGTGACCGGCCACACTCGGAACGATCAGGCCGAGTCCGTCATCCTCGGGTTGACCCGCGGCTCGGGGCCAGGCAGTGTCCGAGGGATGCCTGCGTTCGATGGAGCCATCGGGCGCCCACTGTTGGACGTCACTCGAGAAACGACCGTGGCCGCGTGCGTCGCCGAAGGAATTGAACCGTGGGATGACCCCCATAACGACGACCCGTCCTTCACGCGGGTTCGCATTCGAAATACAGTCTTGCCGACACTGGAATCGGAACTCGGCCCGGGAATTGTGGATGCCCTCGCCCGCACTGCCGGCCTGCTGCGCGACGACGACGACGCTCTCGACCTGCTCGCTGCGGGCATGGCGCGCAGCGTTCTGTCGGCCGAAAACGGTGTCTCGCTCGACGTTGACGGCACGGCGTCGAAGCCGCGCGCCCTGCGCACACGACTGGTTCGCCTCGCGGCCGCCGAGGCCTTTCTCACGACCCTGAGTTACGCTCAAACGCTCGCCGTCGACACGCTCTTAACCGACTGGCACGGCCAGAAACCGATTGACGTCACCGGCGGTAGTGTGGTCAGACAAGACGGTCGGCTTCTTTTCCGGCCACGTAGTGAGGCGTAATGCGGTATTCGGATGTTGCGGACCAACTCGACGAAGTTCTGGTCACCGAGGAACAGATTCTCGCGCGCCTCGACGAACTGGCGCGTGAGGTTGAACGCGACTACAACGGCGAATCCCCCCTGTTGGTTGGTGTTCTCAAGGGCGCCGTCATGGTCATGGCCGATTTCGCTCGTGCTCTGCACATCCCCGTCATGATGGATTGGATGGCTGTCTCGTCGTACGGCAATTCCACCCAGTCCAGTGGTGTCGTTCGCATCCTCAAAGACCTCGACACGGAGGTCGCGAATCGTCACGTACTGATCGTTGAAGACATCATCGACACCGGTCTGACCCTCACCTGGTTGCGCGAAAACCTGATGTCGCGGGGTGCGTCCAGCGTCAAGATTCTCACGGTGTTGCGCAAGCCCGATGCGGTTGTAGCCGACATCGTTCCCGATTACCTGGGCTTTGACATCCCCAACAAGTTCGTCGTCGGCTACGGACTTGACTACGCCGAGGGTTTCCGTCACCTCCGCGACGTCGCGGTGCTCTCCCCGCACGTCTACGCCGACGGCGAATAGCCCGTCACGGTGTGCCCGCGGGCGGGTACGCTGGCAGAACGTGAGTTTCTAGAGGAGTACGTCACCGCATGAAGAACTTTCTCAAGGGCCCCTGGCTCTACATCGCTGCTGGGTTGCTCATCGTCTGGTTCGGTTTTTCCTTCCTGACGACGGTCAACTACACGCCCGTGTCGACCAAGGAGGGCCTTGCCTTTATCGTCGACCACAAGGCCAAAGAGGTCACGATCGTCGACATCGAGCAACGCGTCGACGTCATTTTGACGACGGCAGACGAGACGTACGTCGATCACGTTCAGTTTTACTACTCGAGCCCCCGTGGCACTGAGGTTGTTACCGCCGTCAACGCGGCAAACCCCGAGAAGTTCAACGACGAAATCCCCAAGGAATCGTGGTTCGTTTCGCTGCTCGGATACATCGTGCCCTTCCTCATCATCGGCCTGGCGTTCTGGTTCATCATGTCGTCGGCCGGCGGCTCGCGCGGTGCGATGCAGTTCGGCAAGTCTCGTGCAAAGCAGTTCTCCAAGGAATCGCCCCAGGTAACCTTCGCCGACGTTGCCGGCGCAGAGGAAGCTGTCGAGGAACTTCACGAAATCAAGGAGTTCCTGCAAGAGCCTGAGAAATTCCAAAAGGTCGGAGCCCGGATTCCCAAGGGAGTGTTGCTCTACGGCCCTCCCGGAACGGGCAAGACGCTTCTCGCGCGTGCCGTCGCCGGCGAGGCCGGTGTTCCGTTCTATTCGATTTCTGGGTCTGACTTCGTCGAAATGTTCGTCGGTGTCGGCGCCAGTCGCGTTCGCGACCTGTTCGAAGTTGCGAAACAGAACGCTCCCGCGATTATCTTCATTGACGAGATCGACGCCGTCGGTCGCCACCGCGGTGCGGGAATGGGTGGCGGTCACGATGAGCGCGAACAGACACTGAACCAGTTGCTCGTCGAGATGGACGGTTTCGACCCCAAGACGAACGTCATCATGATTGCCGCGACGAACCGTCCGGACATCCTCGATCCCGCCCTGTTGCGTCCCGGTCGCTTCGACCGCCAGATCCAGGTCGACGCTCCCGATTCGAAGGGTCGCAAGCAGATTCTCGAAGTTCACTCGAAGGGCAAGCCGCTGGCGAAGAATGTCGACCTCGAGGTGCTCGCGCGCAAGACGCCGGGCTACACCGGCGCCGACCTTGCGAACGTCATCAACGAAGCCGCACTGCTCACGGCCCGTAACGGTGCGACGGAACTGACAAACGAACTGCTCGACGAAGCCGTCGACCGCGTGATGGCCGGGCCGCAAAAGCGTTCGCGCATCATGAAGGACAAGGAACGACTCATCACGGCGTATCACGAGGGTGGTCACGCCCTTGCCGCTGTGGCGATGCGCAACACCGACCCCGTCACGAAGGTCACCATCCTTCCGCGCGGTCGCGCGTTGGGCTACACGATGGTTGTCCCGATCGATGACAAGTACTCGATCACGCGCAACGAGTTGCTCGACCAGCTCGCGTATGCGATGGGCGGACGCGTCGCCGAAGAAATTGTCTTCCACGACCCCACGACCGGTGCGTCGAATGACATTGAAAAGGCGACCGGAATTGCCCGCCGCATGATCACCGAGTTCGGAATGTCCAACACGATCGGGTCGGTCAAGCTCGGCTCCGGCTCGGGCGAGGTGTTCCTCGGGCGCGATGTGGGGCACCAGCGTGACTACTCCGATGGCATGGCCGAGAACATTGACAACGAGGTTCGCGCTCTGATTGATCAGGCGCACGACGAGGCGTGGAAGGTCTTGACGGCCAACCGTCCGATTCTCGACCAACTCGCAAAGGAATTGCTCGAAAAGGAAACGCTCGACCACAACCAACTCGCCACCATTTTTGCGAAGGTCAAGAAGTTGCCCGAGCGCCCGATGTGGAAGTCGAACCCCAAGCGACCGGCGTCGACCAAGGGACCGATCGCGATGCCCGCGAAAGCGTCGGCTGAGCCGAAAAAGGTTGCTCGCCCTCGAAAGCCGAAGACCACCGAGTAATCCATGACGGTCGACAAGGGACGCATCGAGGCCGCGGTTCGAGAGATTCTCGGCGCGATTGGTGATGACCCGAATCGAGCGGGACTCGACATGACACCCGAACGCGTGGCTGATTCGTTCACCGAACTGTTCGCTGGAGTCGGCGTCGACGCTGCCGACGGTTTGCGCGATGCCGGATCGACAGCAGACGTCGAGTCGACCGACCCGGTCATCATCCGCGACCTCGAATTCCGGTCGATGTGTGAACACCACCTGCTGCCGTTCAGCGGAATCGCACACATTGCCTATGTACCTTCCTCGACCGTTCTCGGACTCGGGCACATCGCTCGTGTGGTCGACATCGTGTCGTCCAGACCGCAAGTGCAAGAGCGACTCGGCCTCGATGTCGCCGACGCCCTCACCCGCGGAGCCGCCGCAGCGGGAGTCCTCGTTGTGCTCGACGCCCGACACGAGTGCGTGGCGTCGCGCGGAGCCCGCCAGGGTTCGGCCACCGCCGTGACGGTGACGGCGGTCGGTGTCTGCGCGGCTGACCCACTCAAGACGTCCCTGCTCGCGTTGATTGGCCGAGGCGATGGCTAGCCAGCCGCTTGTTTTCGGGATCCTCAACGTCACGCCCGACTCGTTTAGCGACGGCGGGCTGTGGGAGAACCCGGACAAGGCGGTGGCTCACGCGCGCGAGATGGTTGCGGCCGGCGCGGATGTCATTGACGTAGGGGGAGAGTCCACGCGACCCGGCGCAACCCCGATCGACACCGACGAGGAACAACGACGGGTTCTGCCCGTTATTCGTGCACTGTGTGGTGAAGGCATCGTCGTGTCGATCGACACAATGCGCGCCGCCACCGCCACCGCAGCGGTCAGCCTCGGCGCGACGTATGTCAACGATGTGTCCGGCGGGCTGTTCGATCCGGGAATGGTCACCGCCGTCACCCATTCACCCGCGGTGTACATCGCGATGCACTGGCGAGGTGACAGCGAGGTCATGGACGACCTCGCGAACTACGAGGACGTCACGCGCGATGTTGTGTCGGAACTCAAGGAGCGCGTCGAGCGCATCATGGATGCCGGCCTGGAACCGACCCGCTTGTGGCTTGACCCGGGATTGGGTTTTGCCAAAAACCCCGAGCACAACTGGGAGTTGCTGCGCAATCTTCCGTCGTTCGTTGGATTGGGCTATCCCGTAATGGTCGGCGCGTCGCGCAAACGTTTCCTCGCACCGTTTGGCGAGAACCCCACCGACCGTGACGAAGCGACCGCGGCGATTTCGCTGCTCGCCGCCGAGGCGGGTGCCGCGGCTGTTCGGGTTCACGATGTCGGCCGTTCCGCGCGTGCCTTCGCCGTTCGATCGAAATGGCAGGGGGTTGAACGATGACCGACGAGATTCGCCTGCGCGGGTTGCGCGCCTACGGTCATCACGGCGTATTCGAACACGAACGCCAAAAGGGCCAGGAATTCGTGATTGACGTCGACGTGCGCGTTCCTCTGGGAAACCTGGCCGACGACATTGACGGAACGATTCACTACGGGATGTTGGCCCAGGCGATTGTTGCCGCGGTTGAACGCGACCCCGTTGACCTGATTGAAACCGTCGCCGAACGAATCGCCGCACTGGTCCTTGATGCCGGTGCCGACTCGGTGCGCGTCGAGGTCCACAAGCCGTCCGCCCCCATCACGGTTCCGTTTGACGATGTGTCCGTCGTTATTGAAAGGTTCCGCTCGTGACGCGCGCGGTGATTGCACTGGGCGCCAATCTGGGCGATCGTGAATCAACAATCGCTGCTGCGGTCGCGGATCTTTCCGCCATTGACGGCGTTGCAATTGTCGCCCAATCGCCGTTGATGACCACCGTCGCGGTGACCGCAACCGGCCCGGATGAAACCCACCCCGCCTATGTGAACGGTGTGGTGATCGTGGAAACGACGATCTCGGCTCACACTCTGCTGGCGATGATGCACGACATTGAACTGCGCCACGGGCGCGTTCGCGCCGAGCGCTGGGGGGATCGCACGCTCGACCTCGACCTCATTGTGTATGGCGACCTGATCGAAAACGGCAACATGGTCATCCCACACCCGCGCGCTCACGAACGCCGATTCGTGCTGGAACCCTGGTTGTCCGTCGACCCCGACGCCATCATCCCCGCCCGCGGTTTCGTGCGCGATCTGGTGGAGGTGCTCGCATGAAGCGCACGAACCCCATCGCTCTCCTCGGTTTGACCCCGTTCGGGTTTGCCGTCGGTTTCTTTGCCGACTGGGCGATCGTGGTGCGCGGTGGCTCCGCCATTCGTGTTCCGTGGACGCTCACGGTGACAACCCTCGTTCTCACGGCGATTGTCCTCGCGCTGGGGGCGCGCGTCCGCTGGGCGACCCAGCCCAAGCCGGGCCGACGAATCGATCCCGTTCTCGCGGTGCAAATCCTCACCTTCGCAAAGGCATCATCCGTCGGTGGCGCGCTCATAATCGGTGGTGTTGTCGGCATCCTCGTGTACACGCTGACCCGACCCGTCGTTGCGGCCGAACTAATCCCCGGCGCGGTCGGCGGAATCGTCTCGACTCTGGTTCTCGTCGTTGGCGCGCTCGTCGCCGAACGCCTGTGCCGTATCCCACCGAATGACGCCGAGGGGGAACCCGCATGATGACTCCGGATCGACTCGATGTTGGGCTGGTGGGTCGTGCCCGCGAAATTCCTGTGCTCGGGCTTGCCCTGGCCGGTGCGGGTCACATTCCGTGGTTCATGACGGAACCGGACCCCGATTATCGCGAGCGCGTTCTCGCGCAGTTGCGCGGGGTCACCATCAGGTCGGCCGATGAGGTTGCCCACGGAAGTGACCTCGTCATCATCGCGCCGGGTGACGGCGAGACCGTTGCATCACTCGTCGCCGACATCGCCGACGGCTGGAAGGCCGGTCAAATTGTCTTCCACACCGACCCAGCCTTGGGGGTTGGTGTTCTCGAGCCCGCCCGTGCAGCCGGCGCTATCCCGCTCGCCATTCACCCGGTTCTTCACTTCACGGGAACGTCGTTGGACGTGCAGCGACTCAAGGACGCCTATTTCGCGGTCACTGCACCCGCGACGGTCATGCCCATCGCACAGGCACTCGTCGTCGAGATGGGCGGCGAACCGTTCGTTGTCGAGGAATCCGACCGCGCTGCGTACGCGGAAGTCGTCGACACCGTTGCGACATTCTCGCGCGCCATCATCGACCAATCCACGTTCCGCCTCGCCGAAATTGGAGTCGAACGGCCCGGCGAGGTTTTGCGCGCTCTCGCTCATTCGGCGGTCGACGAGTCTTTGCGCCGATCGGCCGACGGAGCAGTCGACCCCGTCGAAGCCTGGCTTGACGATTCCGCCGAGGACGACGACTAAAGCGCTCATCCCGATAACCGAAACGGTAACCTTGAGGAGTTACCTGAAGGGAATCGAATGACTGACGAGGCCGAACTTTCCGCCGACGATATCGTCGAGCAGAAAGCTGTTCGGCTCGCCAAGCGCGACCGACTCAACGCCGAGGGCGAGGCGTACCCCGTCGCCGTCCCCATCACCACGACGATTTCCGCGGTTCGTGCCGAACACACCGGCCTTGACATTGACGTCGCAACCGGTGTGACCGTCGGTTTGGCTGGGCGAATCGTGCACTCGCGAAACACGGGAAAACTGTGCTTTGCCTCGCTGCAGTCGGGCGACGGCGAGCGAATTCAAGCCATGCTGTCCCTCGACCAGGTGGGCGAAGACTCGCTCGAACGTTGGAAAGACCTCGTCGACCTCGGCGATCACGTATTCGTCAGCGGAGAGGTCATCACCTCCAAGCGCGGAGAACTCTCCATCCTCGTCTCGACCTGGCAGATGGCGTCGAAGGCGCTGTTGCCGCTGCCGAACCTGCACAGCGAACTGAACGAAGAGACGCGCGTTCGCCAGCGCTACCTTGACCTCATCGTGCGCGACCAGGCGCGAATCAACGTCGTGACTCGCGCGACCGCGGTCCAGTCGCTGCGCGACACGTTCCGCACCCACAACTTTCTCGAAGTCGAAACCCCGATGCTGCAAACGCTGCACGGTGGCGCCGCGGCCCGCCCGTTCGTCACGCACTCAAACGCGTTCGACATGGACCTGTACCTGCGCATCGCGCCCGAACTTTTCCTCAAGCGCGCGGTTGTCGGTGGGCTCGACCGAGTGTTTGAAATCAACCGCAACTTCCGCAACGAAGGCGCCGATTCCACGCACAGCCCCGAATTCGCGATGCTCGAGTCGTACCAGGCCTACGGCGACTACAACTCGATGGCCGACCTGACCCAGGAACTCATCCAGAACGCGGCGCTCGCCGTCGCCGGATCGCACCAGGTCACGTGGAACGACGGAACAATTTATGACCTGGGCGGAAGCTGGGATCGCATCAGCCTTTTCGGTTCACTGTCAACCGCCGTCGGAACCGACATCACACCCGAGACCCCCATCGCGGTCCTCGAAAAAATGATCGCAGCCGCCGATATCGAGGTCGCACACCCGACCCACGGCAAGCTCGTCGAAGAACTGTGGGAACACCACGTCAAGCCGGGGCTCACCGCGCCGACGTTCGTGATGGACTTCCCGCTGGACACCAGTCCGCTCACCCGCGAACACCGGTCCATTCCCGGAGTCGTCGAAAAGTGGGACCTGTACGTTCGCGGATTCGAACTTGCCACCGCGTATTCGGAACTCATCGACCCGGTTCTGCAGCGCGAACGGTTCGTCGAACAAGCGAAACTGGCTGGCCGCGGCGATGCAGAAGCGATGCCGCTCGATGAAGACTTCCTGCGCGCACTCGAACACGGCATGCCACCCAGTGGCGGAATGGGCATGGGAATCGACCGACTCCTCATGGCCCTCACAGGTCTTGGTATTCGCGAAACCATCCTGTTCCCGCTCGTCAAGTAACCCGACATACACTGAACTCGTGATCACAGACTTCTGGGCCAACGCGGCGTTCTCCGTCATCCCGACAATCATCATCGGACTGATCTTCTGGTTCGTCATGCGCGCCATCCTTCGCGCCGACCGCACCGAACGCAGCGAACTCGACAAGTACGAGCGCGAAGAGCGTGCCCGACGCGGTCTCGACCCCAAAGAGTAAGCGTTCGCGCGGTTTTTGCCGTGAGCGAAAACCCCGAAAACACGGGGTGGCTGGGGTTACCGTTGAAACATCGCGAGAACCCTCGCAAAGGAGACTGCAATGTTTGAACGCTTTACGGACCGCGCTCGTCGCGTCGTTGTGCTTGCCCAAGAAGAAGCCAAGGGCCTGAACCACAACTACATCGGCACCGAACACATCCTGCTCGGGCTCATCAAAGAGGGTGACGGCATCGCGGCGAAGGCGCTCGCCGAGCTCAGCATATCGATCGACAACGTCCGCGAACAGGTCCAGGAAATCATTGGCCAGGGCCAGCAGGCACCGTCCGGCCACATTCCGTTCACTCCTCGTGCCAAGAAGGTTCTCGAACTCAGCCTGCGCGAAGCGCTGCAGTTGGGTCACAACTACATCGGCACCGAACACATCCTGCTCGGGCTCATCCGCGAGGGCGAAGGCGTCGCCGCGACGGTTCTCGTTAAGCTCGGCGCTGATCTGACCCGCGTTCGCCAGACCGTCATCCAGTTGCTGTCCGGTTACCAGGGCGGCAAGGAATCGGCCACTGTCGGCGGCACCGAGGCCTCTAACGACGTCAAGGGTTCGCAGGTTCTCGACCAGTACGGTCGCAACCTGACACAGGCTGCTCGCGAGGGAAAACTCGACCCCGTCATCGGCCGCGAAAAGGAAATGGAACGCGTCATGCAGATCCTTTCCCGCCGCACCAAGAACAACCCCGTGCTCGTCGGTGAACCCGGCGTTGGAAAGACCGCGGTCGTCGAAGGACTCGCCCAGGCGATCGTCAAGGGCGAAGTTCCCGAGACCATCAAGGATAAGCAGGTTTACACGCTCGACCTCGGTTCGCTCATCGCCGGAAGCCGCTACCGCGGCGACTTCGAAGAGCGCCTCAAGAAGGTGACCAAGGAAATCCGCAACCGTGGCGACATCATCGTCTTCATCGACGAGATTCACGCGCTGGTGGGCGCAGGAGCCGCCGAAGGCGCCGTCGACGCGGCCAGCATCCTCAAGCCGATGCTTGCTCGCGGCGAACTGCAGACCATCGGTGCGACGACCCTCGACGAATACCGCAAGTACTTTGAAAAGGACGCGGCGCTCGAACGACGTTTCCAGCCCGTCACCGTCAACCAGCCGTCGGTTGCGCACACGATCAACATCCTAAAGGGGCTCCGCGACCGCTACGAAGCGTTCCACAAGGTGTCCATCACCGACGAAGCGATTGTCGCCGCCGCAACTCTCGCCGACCGTTACGTGCAAGACCGATTCCTGCCGGACAAGGCAATTGACCTCATCGACGAAGCCGGTGCTCGACTTCGCCTGTCGATTCTGTCGTCGCCCCCCGAGCTGCGCGAATTTGACGACAAAATCGCCGCGGTGCGCGCAAAGAAGGAAAGCGCGATCGAGGAACAGGATTACGAAAAGGCCGCACAGTTCCGTGATGAAGAAAAGAAGCTGCTCGGTGAGCGCCTTCGACTCGAAAAGGAATGGCGCAAGGGCGAAAAGGGCGAGACCGGAAAGGTTGACGAAGGAATCGTCGCCGAGGTCCTCGCTCAGGCAACCGGCATCCCCGTTTTCAAGCTGACCGAAGAAGAAAGCGCCCGCCTGTTGATGATGGAGAAGTCGCTGCACCAGCGCGTCATCGGACAGGAAGAGGCGATCGCGGTTCTCTCCAAGACCATCCGACGCACGCGTGCCGGACTCAAGGACCCCAAGCGCCCCAGCGGTTCGTTCATCTTCGCCGGTCCGACCGGTGTGGGAAAGACGGAACTGGCCAAGGCACTCGCCGAATTCCTGTTCGACGACGAGGACGCGCTCATCTCGCTTGATATGTCCGAATACGGCGAGAAGCACACAGCTTCGCGTCTGTTCGGCGCCCCTCCCGGTTACGTCGGCTTCGAAGAGGGCGGTCAGTTGACCGAACGCGTTCGCCGCAAGCCGTTCTCGGTAGTCCTGTTCGACGAAATCGAAAAGGCACACCCCGACATCTTCAACTCGCTGCTGCAAGTTCTCGAAGAGGGCCGCCTGACCGACGGTCAGGGCCGTGTCATCGACTTCAAGAACACCGTCATCATCATGACGACCAACCTGGGAACGAAAGACATCACCGGCGGACCCGTCGGCTTCACACTCCAGGGCAACGCCGAACAGTCCTACAAGGCGATGCGCGCGAAGGTCGTCGAGGAACTCAAGAAGCACTTCAAGCCCGAGTTCCTGAACCGTGTGGACGAAACAATTGTCTTCCCGCAGCTGTCGCAGGACGAGTTGCTGCAGATCGTTGATCTCTTCATTCGTCGCCTGCGCGAACGCATGCTTGACCGCGACATGACGCTTGACGTCACCGACGCCGCTCGTCGCCAGTTGCTCACGATTGGCTGGGATCCGACACTCGGTGCGCGCCCGTTGCGTCGTGCGATTCAGCACGAAGTTGAGGACATGTTGTCGGAGAACATCCTGACCGGCGAACTGCACTCGGGAAGTCACGTGCTGGTTGACTTCGTCGATGAAGAGTTCACTGCGACGATGACGGGAACGCTCGCTCTGCCGGAAGTCGTTGCCGAAGAGGTAGCCGAAACCACCTCGGCAGAGGTTGAGGCCGATTCTGCCCCGCCCGCAGCGACCGAGTAGCCGCGCCTAGACTGGCGGAATGACCCTCACGGTTCGGCCCGCTCGAACGCACGATGTTGCCTCAATCGAGGCGATCATCGAGCCGTTTGTGACTCAACGCATCCTGTTGGGCAAAGACCCCGTGGTGCTGTACGAAGCAATCCAGCAGTTCGTGGTTGCCGAAGAGGGTGGGCAGGTTGTCGGTTGCGGCGCGCTGCACGTGATGTGGCGTGACTTGGGCGAAATTCGTACGGTCGCCGTCGCGGAATCCCACCGTGGACGCGGTGTCGGCACCGCGGTGGTCGATGCACTCGAGGGAAACGCTCGTGAACTGGGGCTGGAGCGCTTGTTCTGCTTGACCTTCGAAACCACGTTTTTTGGTGCTCGCGGATACTCGGTCATCGGCGAGGTTGGCGATGAATCCCCCGCCACAACCGATCTGGTCAGCGCTGACGTCTATGCCGAACTCGTGCGCTCTCCCGACGAGGGAATCGCGGAATTCCTTGATCTTGCGCGCGTCAAGCCCAACACCCTCGGCAACTCGCGAATGCTCAAAACGCTCTAATCGGCGCGCCACACGGGGGTTCCCCGGGGCCCGCCGTAACCTGCTGATATGTCATGGATTGCGGATCCCCGGGGGCCGTTACCCCCGCGCGTGTATCAAGTTCGCCGACTGATCGCCGTGATTGCCATCATTGGCGCCGGGGTGGGAATCTCCGGGGTCATTTCGGCGGTGACGGGTGGCGGCACCGCTCAGCCTCAGGCGACATCGTCGGACGGCACGATTTCCGAGGCGGCGGCGTGCGACCCGGCTGCGATTGTCATCAGCGCAAACACGGATCACGACACGTACGCCGAGGGCGAGCTGCCGAAACTGTCCATGACGATCACCAACACGAGCGATGTTGCGTGCACGATTGAGGTCGGCACCGACAGACAGAAGTACATCATCACGAGCGGATCCGACCAGATTTGGGATTCGACGGTCTGCCAGAAGACCACCGAGCCGTTCGTCCAAGAGTTTGCGGCGGGCGAAGCGATCACCACGAACACGTTTGAGTGGGGTCGTGCGCGCTCGGACAATTGCGATAACGGGACCCCCGCCGTTGGTGGTGGCGCGTCCTATCAGGTGTCGGTGAAACTGGGCGATGTCGTCTCTGCCGAGGCGCGCCAATTCATGTTGTACTAGCCGGCTGTTTAGGGCTGTTGCCTAAAAGCCGGGTTTTGCCGGGTCGGCGGATGCGCTGGCTCGGCGGACCGCTTCGGCGAGTGTTGTAGCGGTGTGGTCAAGCACCGTCGAATACCCCAGTCGGGTCGCCTCGGTGGCTCGTTGCTGGTGTGCGGTCACGGCACGGATGTCGCCGGCGAGACTGATTTCGCCGGTTGCCGCAAGGGTTGAGGACAGGGCGATGTCGCGCGCGGCACTGGCCAGTGCGAGGGCAATCGCCAGGTCGGCACCGGGTTCGGTCACGCGGATTCCACCGACCGTCGACACATACACATCAGCGGATGACAACGGAATTCCCGCACGCCGTTCTAGAACAGCGAGCAGCATTGCGACGCGGGATGAGTCCACCCCGTTGGTGACGCGACGGGGCTGTGGCGCATTGGTGGGCACGATGAGCGCCTGAATCTCGACGGGGATGGCGCGGCGGCCTTCCATCGCAATCGTTGCGCACGTGCCGCTAACGGGAGTCCCCGAGTTCGAGCGGAAAAGGGCCGAAGGGTCGGGCACTTCCTGAATCCCCGTCCCGACCATCTCGAAACAACCGACCTCGTCTGTTGGACCGAACCGGTTCTTGAGGGCACGCACGAACCGCAGCGCGGTTTGGCGATCACCCTCGAACTGCACGACAACGTCGACGAGGTGCTCGAGAAGCCGGGGGCCGGCAATCGTGCCGTCTTTGGTGACGTGTCCAACGAGAATGACGGGCAGACCGCGTTCCTTCGCCAATCGAACCAGCGTCGCCGCGACTTCTTTCACCTGGGCGACGCCACCGGCCAGCCCGTCGATGGTGTCGGATGCAACGGTTTGCACCGAGTCGACGATGACCAGTGACGGGTGAACCTGGTCGATGTGTCCCAGCACGGTTCCCAGATCGGTTTCGGCGGCGATGTAGAGCGAATCGACGAGTGTTCCCGTGCGGCCCGCGCGAAGCCGCACCTGTCCGACGGATTCCTCGGCACTGACGTACAAAACGCGTTCACCGTTCCGGGCAACCCGCCCCGCAACGTCGAGTAGCAGAGTCGATTTTCCGACCCCCGGCTCACCGGAAACCAAAATGGCGGCGCCGGGGACGATTCCACCGCCCAGCACCCGATCGAATTCGGCGATTCCCGTCGGCCGGTGTTCAGCATCGTCAACCGTGACCTCAGTGATAGGAACGGCGACGCGGGCCTCGGGGACGCGTGCGGCACTTGTTCGCCCGCCCGTCGGTTCCGCGCCGGATTCACGTACCGTGTCCCACTGTTGGCATTCACCGCAACGCCCCACCCATTTGGGTGTCGTCCAGCCACATTCGCTGCAACGGAAGGTCGATGTGGTGCGGGCCATCCCCCCAGCGTAAGCGAGAGGACGGTCGCGAATCCCGTTTTCCCGCACACTGTTTGGCGTGTAAACTTTTCCACGGTGCCGTGTCCGAGCGGCCGAAGGAGCATGTCTCGAAAACATGTGTGGGTGCAAGTCCACCGTGGGTTCAAATCCCACCGGCACCGCCAGCAAGAGGCCCCCGATTCGTCGGGGGCTTCTTTAGTTGCTCGAACAGGGCGAAAGAAGAAGGGCCCCGGTTTCCCGAGGCCCTTCCGCGTTAGTTTCGCGACTAGGCGCGCGAACGTCGGCGAACAGCCACCACTGCCACACCCGCGACGAGCAGCCCGAGGCCTGCCCAGAGCGTCGAGGTGTCTGCGCCGGTATCCGCGAGGGCCGCTGCCTCGGGGATGATGGTTTCCCAGTTGCTGTTGTTGTTGTCGACGAGCCCACGAGCGAAGCGACCCTGAACCACTCCGTCACCGAATCCAGCGACGAGCGGGTCGACGCTGTTCGATGCGATGGGATCTGCCCCAGCGATGTAGTCGGAGGACGAGAGGAACCAGATGAGTTCCATGCTTTCCCCCGCCGCAACGTCGAAGTCATAATCAAGAACCAATTCTTCTCCGTCGTCGATGACGTCGTTGTTTTCGACACCACTGACCGCGATCTCACCATTTCCGCCGACGAAAGCCGTCGCGATAGCACTTCGGTCGCCATCATCTGCCGTATCGCCCGCATCGAACATGGTTCCGTACCAGTCAGTGGTTTCCCAAACCTGGTCATTATCCGACGTGGTTCCGTCGCCATATTCGTCTTGGGTATCGCCGTTCGCGAGCTCAACATTTGTGTTGTTGATGGCGGCGTTGTCGTTGTTTGTGAAGGTCCAGTGCCAACGCATCAGGTCCATTTCGGCGTACATGCGCAGTTCGCCAACAACGTCGAGTCCGTTGTAAGTTCCCGTTATCACGAAGACCTTGTCGCCGCGGGAGTCAATTTCCGCGGTCGTGCTCTCGACAGTATCCAAATCGATTCCCCACCCTGATGAACAGAAGGGGGCGTTGATGAACGATCCGGTAACGGAACCGTCTCCGCCGACGTAACGTTCAAAGTGCGAGATGTCGAGGGAATCGTCGTAAACATTGGTCATAATGCATGTGTCGACGGTCAGTTCATCTGCCGGATCATTGTCCACAGCACTCGCATCGTCGACATCCAAGTCTAGATCCAGATCAACCCATGAGCAGCCTTGGCCTAGGTGGTATCGGTTCTCAAATTCCGTGTTGAGATTGTTGGCCCACGCTGTGGGGGCTGCCGCAGCGGGCATTGCTGCGATTAGTGCGATCGCCGAACCGGCGATCAGTGCAAGAAGTTTCGTTCGCATTGAAATGTTCCTTTTGTCGAGCGGGGTGTTTGGGCTAACACTACAACTAAAACGATTTAATAATCGGCCGTGAACTGGACAAAAAGAAAATGTTCGCTAGAGCGAACATTTGGTATATACTGTAAGTGACCTTTTCGAAGGGGGTCAACTGAGTCGGTAGCCCAAGGCTATCGGCTCAGTTCTTTAACGCAAGCCTTTAGGGCAGCAAGCGGTTCGGGCCGCGGAACAGGTACGTCGTCTCACGGATCGACGGCAGTCCCAACAGCAACATGAGGAACCGGGCGAGGCCCATTCCGAAACCGCCGTGCGGGGGAACGCCGTGTCGGAAGAAGTCGAGATAGAAGTCGAGTTCCTCGGGGTCCAACCCTTTGTCCTTCGCCTGGCCGATGAGAACGTCGACGCGGTGCTCGCGCTGTGCGCCGGTCGAGATTTCGGTTCCGTTGAACAGCAGGTCGTACGAGTTGGTCAACTCGGGATTGCCCTCGTGGCGCATGTGATAGAACGGGCGAATCCCCGTGAAGTAGTCGGTGACGAACACGAACTCGTGGCCGAACTCTTCCTTAACATACGCCGACAGCTGACGTTCGCCCTCGGGGTCGAGGTCGCCGTCGGCGCGGGGCACGGTGTATCCGCGACCTTTCAGAATCTCGTGTGCATCGGCCAGTGAAATGCGCGGGAACGGCTGAGCCGGAACGGTGACCTCAACGCCGAACGCTGCCTGAATGGCATCCCCGTGCTTTTCCTTGACGGCGGTCAGACCGGCAACAATCACGGATTCGTGCATCGCCATGACGTCCTCGTGGGAATCAACCCACGAAATTTCGGCGTCAACCGAGGTGAACTCGGTCGCGTGACGCGAGGTGAACGACGGGTCCGCGCGGAATGCCGGGCCGATTTCGAAGATCGCACCGAAACCGGCAGGCTGCGCCATCTGCTTGAAAAACTGTGGGCTCTGCGCGAGGTACGCCTTCGTTTCGAAGTACTCCATCTCGAACAGCTCGGCGCGCGATTCCGATGCGCTGGCCATCAGTTTGGGAGTGTGCAGTTCGATGAACCCGTTGTCGACCCACCAGCATCGCATCGCGTGTTCGAACGTGGTCTGCACGCGGAAGATGAGGTTCGCCTCGGGGCGACGAAGGTCGAGGAATCGCCAATCCATGCGCTTGTCGCTCGACGAGTCGTCGGCGATCGGCGGTTCTGGTTCGGCTTCGGCGATGACGGTCAACGATTGAATCTTGACCTCGAGTCCGCCCAACTTGACGCGCTCGTCGTGCACCAGTTCGCCGGTCACGGTGATGAAAGTTCCCGCATTGAGGGTGCCGATCAATTCGGTCAGGGTCATGCGCTCGGCCGAATCGGCGATCTCGGGGTCGATCTCGCGAACGGCCTTGGTGACCAACTGAACCGCCCCCGTCTCGTCGCGCAGGATGACGAACTGAACCGCCTTCTGGTCGCGAACGGTGTCGACCCAGCCAGCGACGACGACGTCGCCATCGGGGAGGGCGGACAGGGAGGAGACGGTTGAGCGGGAGGTCATTGCTTAAGCGTATCGGGCGCGACTGCCCATAGTTTGCGCGGATACAATCGGGGTGATGACTGCCGAGCGAGTTCACCTCGTACGCCACGGTGAGGTGTTCAACCCCGACGGCGTTCTGTACGAGCGTCTGCCGGGTTTTTGGTTGTCCGAATACGGCCGAGAGCTGGCACTCTCCGCCGTCACCGCGATTGATCACACCCGCGTGACGGGGTTGGTCGTCAGCCCACTGCAGCGCACCAAGGAATCCGCTGCGCCGTGGGAATCGGCGACGGGTTTAACGGCCGTCGAGGACGAACGCGTTATCGAACCGTGGAACGAATTTCGCGGATTGAACATGCATCATGGGCGCACGCTGATCACGCGTCCGGACCTCTGGAAATTTCTGCGCAACCCACTCCAACCGTCGTGGGGCGAACCGTATGTCGACATCGTCGATCGGATGTTGGCCTCGATGTGGAACGCCGCCGAATCGGTCGACGGCGGGGACGTCGTCATCGTCACGCACCAGTTGCCGATTTCGGTGGTTCACCTGAAACTTGCGGGTAAAAAACTCGCGCACAACCCAACCCGGCGTCGCTGCGCGCTGTCGTCGGTGACGTCGTTCGACGTCCATCCGACGGGCTTTGTCGAAAGTAACTATTGGGCACCGCGCGATGTGCAGTCGGCCACCGACTCCGGAGCCGTCTGATGCGTAAACTCGCCGCACTTCTTGCCCTCGCGTCAACGCTCGCGGTCGGCGGTTGCGCGAACAACGATTCGCTCGCCCAGCAACTGGGGGCTGAAGACAACTTCATTTCGGGAGACGGCGCGCTCGTCGAGGTTGCACCCGAAAATCGGGACGCGCCCGTGGAGTTTGCCGCCGTTGCGAACGACGGAACAACGGTCTCGACGGATGATCTGCGCGGTTCCGTTGTCGTCGTCAACTTTTGGTACGCGTCCTGCCCGCCCTGCCGAATCGAAGCCCCCGAACTGGCTAAGTACGCGCATTCGGAACCCGATGGGGTCCGTTTCCTGGGGGTCAATACCTATGACGGCGAGGCCGCTGCGAACTCGTTCGAAGAGACGTTTGACGTGCCGTACCCCAGCATTCTCGATGTGTCGACGGGCGCGGTTCGATTGGCATTCGCCGGCAGCCTTCCGCCCAACGCCGTTCCCGTCACCATCATTCTCGACCGCGAGGGCCGGGTGGCTGCGCGCATGTCCGGTTATTTCAGCGACATCAACATTCTGATTTCCATGGTGGATAAGGTCCGGGCCGAACAGTGACGACCGGCGAGGTCATCTTTTCGGGTTCGCTCGTTGCCGCCCTGCCTCTCGCTTTCGCCGCTGGGCTGCTGGCTTTCCTTTCCCCGTGCGTACTGCCGTTGATTCCCGGGTATCTCGCGTACATCGGCGGATTCGGGCTTTCGGCGCAACCGACCAGAGCTGATCGCATTCGCATGATCGTCGGCATGCTGGGGTTTGTCGCGGGATTCGGCGTTGTGTTTCTGTCGCTCTCGGTGCTGTTCGGGGCGCTCGGCCTCACGATTCTGCCCTGGCTCGACGTGATCCTGCGCATCTCGGGAGTCGTTCTCATCGTCATGGGAATCGTGTTCATGGGCGGAATCCCCGCACTGCAACGAGACGTCACCGTCCGGTGGCGCACGCGCACCGGAATCTGGGGCGCACCGTTCCTCGGCATCGTTTTTGCTCTGGGGTGGATTCCCTGTGTCGGCCCGACGCTGGTTGCCGTTCAGACACTCGCGCTCGACACCGGCGACCTCGGTCGCGCCGTTGTGCTCGGTGTCGCCTACTGGCTCGGTCTCGCCCTGCCGTTCGTGCTCGTCGCGATTCTGTTGGGGCGAATCGTGCCGGCGCTGAACTGGGCGAAAAGACACATCCGCGCCATCAACATCGCCGGCGGGGTCATGCTGATTGTTATCGGTGTTCTGATGACGGTCGGCCTTTGGCGTGAATTCCTGTCGTGGATGGGGGTGATCGTCAGTGGCTTCACCCCCGCGCTCTAAGGGTTACCAACCGAACGACCTGCACGAATCTCGTCAGGAATTCGATGACGCCAACGCGCCGGTCAAGAACCGACTCAACCAGCCGATTCTGGGGCCGACACTCGGACCGTTCGAATTCCTGCGGTGGGCGTGGCGATTACTCACGTCGATGCGCACCGCCATCGTCCTGCTTGTCCTCGTTGCCGTCGCGTCCATTCCGGGGTCGATAGTCCCTCAAAGGCTGGCTGACCCCAACGGGGTAGCCATCATCCGCGATTCAAATCCCGATTTGTACGCGTTCTATGAATCCGTTCAATTGTTCGACGTCTTCACGTCGGTGTGGTTTTCGGCAATCTATTTGTTGTTGTTCATCTCGCTCATTGGCTGCATCCTTCCCAGAACCCGGCATCACTGGAACGTTCTGCGTGCGGAGCCCGCTGAGGCCCCGAAACAGTGGACACGACTGCCGATTCGCGAGGTGGTGCCGTTCAGTGGGTCTGCCAATACGGCACTGGATCGGGCAGCGGTGACCCTGCGATCCGCGCGATACCGAGTCGTTCGAGACGGCAATTCTCTCAAGGCCGAGTTCGGTTACCTGCGCGAAACGGGCAATCTCGTCTTCCACATCGCTCTCGTTGGAATTCTGGTGACACTGGGATTCGCCGGCGGATTCAGTTGGCACGGTCAACGATTGCTGGTCGAAGGGCAGGCGTTCACGAATCAGCTCTCGTCGTTCGACACGTTCAACCCCGGCCGCTGGTTCGACGAAACGAATCTTGACCCGTACGCGGTGTCGCTGACAACTTTCACCCCGAAATACGTGAGTGACCCCGTCAAGGACGTCTGGATGCCGATCGATTTCACGGCCGACATTGTCGTGACCGAAGGCGGCGCAACCCGCACGGAAATTCTCAAGGTCAACGACCCCGTGCACATCGGCGATTCGAAAATGTACCTGTTGGGAAACGGATTCGCGCCCGTGATCACGGTGCGCAACCCCGCGGGCGACGTTGTTTTCAGTCAGCCGGTGCCGTTCCTCAGTCAAGACTCCAACCTCACCTCGGTAGGGGTCGTCAAAATTCCGGACGGCTTGGCGAAACAGGTCGGAATGCAGGGCTTCTTTTACCCATCCGCCGTCGAACTCGATTCGGGAGCGTTGGCGTCTAATAACCCCGAACCGACGAAACCGACGGTGACGTTCAATATCTATACGGGAAACCTGGGGTTGGATGACGGCACGAACGGCAACGTCTTCCAATTGCCCATCGACAAACTGACCCAAATCGCTGGTCGGCACACGGGGGACGAGGTCGTTCTCGAACCGGGTGACGTCTTCGCACTGCCGAACGGGCTCGGTTCCGTGGAGTTCGCGAGCGTCTCTCGATTCATCGGTGTCGAGATTCGTCACGACGCAACCCAGTTTGGGGTCGGACTCAGTGTCGCGTTCCTCGTTGCTGGCCTTCTCGCATCCCTCGGAACTCGCCGCCGCCGCGTGTGGGTGCGTGTCACGCCCAAGGGACTCGAGTGGGGTGCTCAGGCCCGCGGCGACGACCCCGGACTTGAGACGGCGGTGGGACGAATACTCAGCAAGTTTTTGCTCTCAGGAACCCGCGATAAAGTAACACGCACATGATTGATTTCGAAGCAAACGCACTCATCGCCACCTATTCGGCGATGGCGGTGTACACGTTTGCGTTCATCCTGTTCACCGTCGACCTCGCCGGTCGATCGGCGAGTGAGGGTCAGTCGGCACCGACCCGATGGCTGCGCAGCGCGATGGCCGTGACGTGGTTGGGGTGGGGCGTTCACCTCTCCGCTACTGTTATGCGCGGTATCGCTGCAAACCGAGTGCCGTGGGCGAACATGTTCGAGTTCGGCCTAACCGCAACACTCGCACTCGTCGGGGTCTTTCTGGGCATCTCGCTTTTCCGCGACGTGCGATTCGTCGGCTCGTTCATAACTGGCTTTGCGATTCTTGCCCTCGGAATCGTCGCCACCAATTTCTATGTTGCGGTGACACCGCTGCCACCGGCGCTGCAGGATTACTGGCTCGTCATCCACGTGTTCGTCGCTGTATTGGGAACGGGATTCTTTGCGACCGGTGCGGCGCTGTCCGCCGCGCAACTGTTTCAATCATCGCGCGAAGCCGGAAAACTGAACACCCGCAACTGGCGCTTTCTCAGCGCGTTCCCGCATTCGGACGTCCTCGAGGCGTTGGCCTACCGACTGACCGTAATCGGATTCGTGTTCTGGACCTTCACCGTTATCGCTGGTGCAATCTGGGCCGAACACGCCTGGGGTCGTTACTGGGGTTGGGACACCAAGGAAGTGTGGTCATTCATCATTTGGGTGCTGTTCGCCGGGTACATTCACGCGCGTGCGACGCGTGGCTGGCGCGGAAACCCCGCGGCGGTGCTGAGCCTGATTGGTTTTTCCGCGGTGATATTCAACTTCACCATCGTCAACGTCTTCTTCAAGGGCTTACATGTTTACTCGGGGCTTTAGAGCACCGCGAGGCAGCGAATGGCGCGGTCGCGCCACCACGTTTCACGCTCGGCTACCATGGGCAATTCCTCGCCCGTGAACAGCGCGTCGGTTGCAATTCCACAGTCGTAGTCGAGGTGTTCGATTCGTGTGGCCAGGTCGAACGATGCCCGCAAGCCAACGGGTGACTCCAGTGCACTGGAAACGACCACGGGTAGCCCCGCCTGGTCGATGATGTCGAGCGCGCGGCGCACCCCACCGAGAGGCGCAACCTTGATGACGAGAATGTCCGCGGCTCCGGCCCGCGCGACGGCCACTGGGTCGTCGGCTTTGCGCACACTCTCGTCGGCAGCGATGAGAATCCCCATGCGGTGCACTCGATCGCGAAGTTCGGCCAGTTCGGGAACAGTTGCACACGGCTGTTCGACGAATTCGAGGTCGAACCGTTCCAGTGCGCGGATCGCGTGTTCCGCTTCGTCGACGTTCCACCCGCCGTTCGCGTCGAGGCGGACTCGTCCGACGTCACCAACGAACGCGCGCGCAGCGGCCACGCGGGCAACGTCCTCGTCAAGTGTTTGACCCGCCTCTGCGACCTTGACCTTGACGGTTGGGAAATCACCGAATCGTTCAAGTATTGCCCCGACATCCGCGGCATCGACGGCCGGAAGGGTTGCGTTGGTGCGAACAGTTTCGCGAAAAACGGGCCTTTCGGTAACTGTCGGCCCGAGCCCCCACGCTTGCTCAATCGCGCTTGCCAGCCACGGTGCCGATTCGACATCGTCGTATTCGGTGAAAGCGGCGAACTCACCCCAACCCGCAGGACCGCGCACCAGCATCGTTTCGCGAACCGTCAACCCGCGGAAGGTCGTGTGCAACGGAAGCGCAATCACGCGGACTTCCGAGAGCAACTCCGCGGCGCTGGGCAGTTTCATGAAACAAACCTATCCGCGGAGTTATAGCCTGAATACATGACACAAACCGTCAGCGAACTCTTTGACACCGAATACTGGGTCGCGGTGCTCGGTTTTGAACGCCTCACCGACACGACGTACCACCTGTCGCGGGATGGTCACGTCGCCCGCGTCGCGTTTGACCGACCGGAAGTGCGCAACGCGTTCCGCCCACACACTGTCGATGAACTTGCGCACATCTTTGATCACGTGCGGGTGAACCCGGCGGTTGGCGTCGTGCTGTTGACCGGAAACGGCCCCAGCCCGAAAGACGGCGGGTGGGCGTTTAGCTCCGGCGGCGACCAACGCGTGCGCGGGGCCGACGGATACAAATACGCCGACGGCGAGACGCCCGAGACGGTCGATGGCGCTCGGGGCGGACGCCTGCACATCCTCGAAATTCAGCGACTCATTCGATTCATGCCCAAGGTCGTCATCGCCTTGATTCCGGGCTGGGCAGCCGGTGGCGGACATTCGTTGCACGTTGTGTGCGACTTGTCCATCGCCAGTCGCGAACACGCACGGTTCAAGCAAACCGACGCGACCGTCGGCTCATTTGATGCGGGTTACGGCTCCGCGTATTTCGCGCGCCAGGTCGGCCAAAAATTCGCTCGCGAAATCTTTTTTCTCGCCGACGAATACGACGCACAGCGCGCCCACGAGATTGGCGCGGTGAACACCGTTGTTCCCCACGCCGAACTCGAAAAGACGGGAATTGCGTGGGCCGAACGCATCCTGCAACAGAGTCCAACAGCAATTCGCATGCTCAAATTTGCGTTCAACGCTGTCGACGACGGAATGGTCGGACAACAGGTTTTCGCAGGTGAAGCCACCCGTCTGGCCTATGGCACCGCCGAAGCGGTCGAAGGCCGCGACGCATTCCTCGAAAAACGCGACGCCGATTGGTCAGCGTTCCCCTGGCAGATCTAGCGGCATGAAACCTCTTCGCGTCGTCGACCCGAAAAACCGTGGCGGGGTCATTCTCGGATTGAGGGAGGCACTCGACGGGGGCGATGCGCTGTGTGTCAGTGAATCGCCGATCGGTGTGGCCGCAGTACCCGACGACTGTGCGGTGGTTGTGTTGACCAGTGGATCGACCGCAGCACCCAAACGCGTCGCCCTCTCGGTAGCTGCACTGAAGGCGTCGGCTCGGGCCACCGCGAACGCGATCGGTTCCGGTAACTGGGTGCTGGCCCTTCCCGTGACGTACATTGCGGGTCTGATGGTCATGGTGCGCGCGCTGGAGGCCGAAACGGACACCGTCGAATATGTCGAGGAGACTTTCACCTCCAAGTCGTTCGCGCGGCTGACGATGAAATTGCCCGCAGGCAATTGGTACACGTCGCTCGTTCCCGCACAACTGTCACGCCTCGTCGACGCAACGGAACGTGGTGAAATGTCGTCGGCCGTTTTGGGGCGATACTCGGCAATCCTGGTCGGTGGCCAGGCGATTCCTGCTGGTCTCGTCGACCGGGCAACGGCGCTGGGCGCACGAGTCATTCGCAGCTATGGCTCGGCCGAAACCGCCGGGGGAGTGGTCTATGACGGAATGCCGATTGGCGACGCAAAACTGCGCCTGGACGCCGACGGAATTCTCGAAATCTCGTCTTCCACGCTCGCAAACGGCTACCTCGGTGATGACGCTCGCACCGCCGAATCATTCATCGACGGCTGGTTTCGCACAACGGATCGGGCACGAATTGACGACGGGCTTCTTGTCATCGAGGGACGTGCCGACGACATCATTGTGTCGGGCGGCGTCAAGGTGTCCCTCGCCGACATTGAACGTGTCCTCGTGGAATTCGCTATCGACGCGGTTGCCAGTTGGTTCCCCGACGACGAGTGGGGGCAGGTCCCGGCGATTGTCAGCCCGAAGCCGGTGGATCTGGACGAGGTTCGGCGCGTGGTTGAGGCCGCCCTGGGCAAGGCCGCGCGCCCGTATCGCGCGTTAATCGTTGACACCATAC
>Ga0114975_10000475_pt1 | contig 30129 bp, 30 predicted proteins | sample S_130626_EF_Meta_FD_87031 | JGI IMG/M metagenome (GOLD analysis project Ga0114975, IMG submission 87031) | Freshwater microbial communities from Lake Simoncouche, Canada to study carbon cycling - S_130626_EF_MetaG | ecosystem: Environmental > Aquatic > Freshwater > Lake | place: Lake...
ATCATCTTGGCAGAGTGGGGAAGATATAGACCCCGAATCAGGTCAACCCCATCTAGCGCATGTAATGTGCAATATAAGGATGCTTGCTTTATACAGTAAAACATATCTCGAAGGGGATGATCGACCACCGAAGGAGTTAATGAATGAGGCAAAGCAGACTCGGTAGTTTCATTGAGGCCTGTATAAACATACTGATTGGGTTCTGTATTAATTTTTGTATGAACCTAATCATATTGCCGTTGTTTGGTTTTCATGTCACCTTACTTGATAACTTGTATATAGGTTTGCTATATACCATTGTTTCTATTGTTCGGAGTTATGTAATCAGACGATGGTTTGAACACAGGATACACACAACCGCAGTAAAACTAGGAGGTAGTTAATGGCAGTAGATACTTATGGTCAGACAATAATAACCATAAAAGCAAATAGCACAGGTAGGCACGTAATATCTTTTAAGAACGAAGAATACGTGTGCAATACAAAAGAAATACCTGACATTATTAAATCAATTTTAGTAAGGGAGCGATTGTTGAGATGATATGCAAACAATGTAACCATGATGCAACTAGCATTACTAACTCAAGACCTACTGTTAATGGTTGGACATACAGACGAAGAGAGTGCATGAATTGCGGACACAGATGGAATACATACGAAATACCCGAGGATGAAATCTCACAAGAGGAGGATGAAGATGATGATAACAGTTGATTTTGAAACGTATTACGATAAAGAATATTCACTAAGTAAGATAACAACAGAGCAGTATATCCGTGACGAACGTTTTGAAGTTATTGGTGTAGGTATTAAAGTAGATAACGGTGTAGCAAAATGGTTCTCGGGAACTAAACAACAAATACAGGAGTACTTAGATGGATATAATATCCCTGATAACTTTTTGGTATGCCATCACACGGCTTTTGATGGGGCTATTCTTGCTTGGCATTTCGGTATTGTTCCTAAGTATTATTTGGATACTCTTTCGATGGTTCGCCCCATTACTGGCCAATCTGTTGGTGGTTCTTTGGCCAAAGCTGTTGGGCATTTTGGGCTTGGTGAAAAAGGTACAGAAGTAGTTAAAGCCATAGGCAAACGAAGACTAGACTTTCAATTTAGCGAACTGCATGATTACGGAAATTACTGTATCAATGATGTGGAATTAACTTACGCACTGTATCAGAAGTTAAGGCCTAAGTCTACACCTAAAGAGATGTACATAATAGACCTGATGATTCGGATGTTTACCGACCCAGTGCTGCAGCTTGACAAAGAGGTTCTTACTAAACACCTCACAAATGTACAGGATAAAAAGCAAGCACTCATGGACAAGATAGACTCTGAAATTGGTAGGGAAAATCTTATGTCTAATCCAAAGTTTGCTGAAGTATTAAAGAACTTAGGTGTAGAACCTCCAATGAAAATATCACCTGCGACAGGAAAGGAAACATATGCGTTTGGGAAAACAGACATCGGCTTTAAAGCATTACTTGAACACGAGGATGAAATGGTGCAAGCAGTCGTCTCTGCAAGATTCGGTATTAAATCAACGCTCGAGGAAACAAGAACTGAGTCGTTTATCAAGATTTCCGAGAGAGGCTCGTTACCGATCTTACTTAATTACTATGGGGCGCATACTGGTCGGGCATCAGGTGGGGACAAAATCAATTTACAAAATCTCCCAAGGGGAGGTGAACTACGTCAAGCTATTCAAGCACCCGAAGGGCACAAACTTGTGGCGGTGGACTCATCGCAAATTGAAGCAAGGGTTGTCGCATGGCTCGCAGGAGAAACCGATTTGTTACAAGCGTTCTCGGAAGGTAGAGATATCTACTCTGAATTTGCGTCGGAAGTTTATGAGAGAAGTATTACTAAAAACGACAAGGTTGAACGGTTTGTCGGTAAAACTTGCATTCTTGGGCTTGGGTACGGGATGGGAAAAGATAAGTTCAAAACTACGCTTAAGATTGGACAAGCGGGTGTATCGGTTGACATCCCCATCAATGATGCTGAAAAGATTGTTAATCTGTATCGGACTAAGTATGGTTGCATTACAAAACTCTGGAAAGAGGGGGACAAAGCACTTGAAGCTATTCAAAACGGGTATGATTTTGAGTTAGGTTCAGTAAAACTTCTTTGTAATTCTGAGGGAGTTCATCTACCCAACGGTATGAAGGTGCAGTATAGAAACTTACGCAAAGATAGGGATGGGTATCAATATGACTCGAGGTACGGCCCGGTAAAGATATACGGTGGTAAGTTAATTGAGAACATTGTGCAGGCTTTGGCTCGCATAGTTGTATTCGATCAGATGGCTAAGATTGATCAAGCTTTTCGTAAGTACGATAAACCTAAGAACAGATTCAAAGTTGCACTTACAGTACATGATGAGGTGGTTGCTGTATGCCCTGAGAAGGCAGAAGAAAAGATACTTAACTATATGACTAGCGTAATGTCTAAAGCTCCACCGTGGGCGAATGATCTACCAGTAGCGTGTGAAGGTTCAAGTGGAAATAGTTATGCCGACTGCAAGTAACTTCATGATTAGGGTTTACCCTAGGGTAAAGTTCATGTTATACTGTCTGCATCGCAGACATACCCCTCCGAGTTATCGGTTTGGGGTTTAACCACATGGAGAAAAAATGACGATACCCGCATGGACTTACTCACAGTTAGATAAATTCGAGACGTGCCCCAAACAGTTTTACCATGTTAGGGTTGCTAAAGACTACACAGAACCACCGACAGAGCATACCAAGTGGGGTGAAAGAGTTCATACTGCCATGGAAGAAAGGGTTCAGTTTAGTATCCCACTTCCTGAGGGTATGGAGCATTGGGAGGGTATAGCATCGAAGTTGGCTAAGCTCCCGGGTGAGAAGTATGTAGAGCATAAGATGAGCGTTGATAAATCGTTTAACTCATCCAGTTGGAAAGAGGCTTGGTCTAGGGGTATAGCAGACTTGCTAGTAATCAACGGAGACAAAGCTGCGGTGTTTGACCATAAGACTGGTAAGCGTAAAATAACTGAACAGATTATGTTGTACGCAGGATATACGTTTGCTCAGTTCCCCGAAGTCAACGAAGTTACCACTGCATTTGTTTGGCTCAAAGAAAAGAAAGTAGATAAAGAAACATTTACAAGGGATGACATACCCAAGATATGGAATGAGTTCTTGCCTAGGGTTGCTAAGTTAGAACATGCATATGAAGCAGATAAGTGGCCTGTAAGACCTAGTGGTTTGTGCAACGGGTGGTGTCCAGTTAAGTCGTGTACATATTACAAGGATAAAAAATAATGGCACAGACACCCGAAGGTATAGTCAAGGATGCCATAAAGAAAGTATTAAACGAGTACAACATATGGTACTTCATGCCATCAGCAAATGGGTTTGGAAAAGTAGGTGTACCTGACTTTATTTGTTGTTGGAAGGGTAAATTCTTTGCAATTGAGGCAAAAGCTAAGGGTAAACGAGAACAGACAACGGCAAATCAAGACCGTAGAATAGAAGAAATACGTAGTGCAAAGGGTTGGGCTTTAGTGGTTGATGATGTTGAACAATTAAAGGAGTTTATATATGAACAAAGGCGGTAAGACAAAGGCAGAATACGATAAAGCTTATGGTGCTACAACTGAACAGAAGCAGAAACGAGCAATGCGCAATCAAGCTAGACGTGAGGCTATTAAAGATGGCAAGGTTACTAAAGGTGACGGTAAAGATGTTGACCACAAGCAGATGTTAGATAGCGGTGGGACTAATACCAAGAGTAATCTTAGAGTCGTAGACGAAACAACTAACAGAGGATGGCGGAAGAACAACGGCAAAGCATACGGAAAGTAAATATGGCGACTATAAACACGGAGAAGAACGCAGTCATATTTAAATTAAAAGAACCGACAAGAATAACAACGGTTATACCGACTGCTAGATTAGTAACACATAAAGGCGACATACTTGTTGCAGTGCCACATCGACCTGATGAAACAAAAGTATTACGTAACTTGGGCTTTTCTATACCTGACCCAATGAACTACTACTATAAGTGGCCGGGTCGGTTTAAGCCATTTGAAGCGCAAGTTGAAACTGCATCATTTCTGTCTATGAACGATAGAGCGTTTTGTCTTAACAGTATGGGGTTAGGTAAAACAGTTACTAGTTTGTGGGCATACGATTACATGGTAAAAACTAAACAGATAAACAAAGTCTTAATTGTCTGTCCTCTGTCTACCATGGAACGTACTTGGGCTGATGAGATATTTAAAACATTCCCGCATTTAAATGCCACAGTATTGTATGGTACAAGGTCTAAACGACAGAAGTTATTGAAAGAAGACTCTGATATATACATCATAAATACTGATGGGATAAAGATAATAAAAGACGATCTCAAAACCAGACCTGATATTAATTTAATCATTGTCGATGAGATTGCCATGTTTAGGAATTCTTCTACTGATAGATGGAGGTATTTAAATGAAGTATGCAATAAACAAAGCACTCGTCGTGTATGGGCGCTTACTGGGATGCCAACTCCAAACGAACCTACAGATGCTTGGGCACAATGCCGTCTTGTGGTACCCACCAATAATGACGTTCCAAAATATTTTGGTAAGTTTAGAGACATGACCATGAAGCAACTCACGCAGTTTAAATGGGTTGCTAAACAAAATGCTAATGATATAGTTATGTCCTGTATGCAACCTGCAATTCGATTTGCCCTTGATGATTGTGTAGACTTGCCCGAACAAATACACATATCTAAAGACGCAGAGATGAGCACAGAACAACAAAAAGCATACAAAGAGATGTTGTCTAAACTCAAGACTGACTTTGAAGGTGGAGAAATCCTAGCAGTAAACGAGGCAGTTAAAGCCAACAAGCTTGTACAGATTGCCTGTGGTGTAGCTTACGGAAAAGACAATCAAAGAATACACTTACCTGCAACGAACCGCATACAAGTTCTTAAAGAAACAATCGAAGAGTCCGAAGGTAAAGTAATTATATTTGTTCCACTTACTGGTGTACTTGACATGCTGCAGCAGGAACTTCAAGAGTACTGGTCCGTCGAAGTCGTGCACGGTGGTGTCGATAAAAAGCACAGGGATGAAATATTTGGTAACTTCCAAAAGCATAAAGACCCACATATTTTAATTGCCAACCCAACAACCATGTCCCACGGGTTAACCCTAACTGCGGCAACTAATATTATATGGTATGCTCCTGTTCACTCTAATGATGTGTATGGTCAAGCTAATGCACGAGTTAGAAGACCCGGACAAAAAAGGACTACAGTTATTGTCCATATATCAGGTTCAGAAGTAGAAAGACGTATATACTCACGTCTCAAAAACAGAGAAAAGATGCAAGGTATATTACTAGACTTAATGAAGGAGGTATAGGGTATGTACTAATTGACATTTGTTTTAAAAAGCAGTAACCTAACTTTCCCACGGAGAAAATTAAAATGAAAGTTTCTGAGTTAGTAGCAAAATATATAGAAATAAGAGATAAGAAAGCGGAAATAAAAGCTGAGTACGACCTCAAAGTATCTAGGCTTGATGAGATGCTGGACAAGATCGAAAGTAAGTTCTTACAGGTGTTTTCTGAAACAGGTATGGAATCAATCCGTACTGAATTTGGGACTGCATTTGCATCTTCAAGAACGAGTTGCACAGTAGCAGATAAAGAAATATTTATGGATTATGTAGTAAAAAACCAAGAGTGGCCACTTCTCGAAGTCAAGCCATCTAAAAAGGCAGTAGAGGAATACCGAACTGCCACAGACGTTTTACCGCCCGGACTTAATTGGTCAGTAGAACGTACAGTTAGTATTAGAAGATCTTAATTATCAACCACACGGAGTATTAAAAACTATGAGTACAATTATCCCTTTTGAAGGTTCTAAGTTACCTGCTTACTTAAAAAACTTTGACACATCATCTTTGAATGATGACTTAACGGCTCACGCTAGTACTGGTGGGTTTCCTATTATCAGCATCAAAGGTAAGATATTTACAGTCGTTCGAGACAAAGAGCGTAATGTAATTCCTAACCCTAAAGACCCTGATAGTCCTGCAACATCGGTTGACATGGTTATTATTAAAGCTAACAAAGGTACATCAAAAGTATTCTATGCCAATGGTTATTCTGAGGGCGGTGAGTCTGCAAAGCCTGATTGTTTCTCTAACATGGGTGACAGGCCTGATGCAAGTGTTAAAGAGCCACAGTCCAAGACTTGTGCAACATGTCCCAATAACCAATGGGGTAGTAAAATAGGTGAGAACGGTGGTAAAGGTAAGGCATGTCAAGATTCAGTACGACTGGCTGTATCTACACCTGATCAAATAAATGACCCATACCTAATTCGTGTGCCACCTGCATCTATACGTGGTTTAGGTGAGTATGGTTCTATGCTTAAAAAGCGTGGTGTAGGTTATAACATGGTTGTAACGAAGATTGGGTTTGATGTAGAATCGCCTACACCGAAGCTAACTTTTAAACCTGTAGGTATGTTAGACGATGATGGATTTAATGCAGTACAACAGGCAGTATCATCTGATGTAGTAAATAACATCCTCGGTGCAGTGTTTGATATTGTTGCCCCTGTGTATGAAGATGTACCTAAGATTGTTGCCAAGGAAAAGCCTGCAGCCAAGCCAGCACCGGAAGTGAAGCCGAAATCAAAAGAAATTGAAGTAGACTTAAATCTAGATGATTTAAACTTTGATGACTAATTTACCTCTTGTAGATGGGTGGGGCTATGCCCCCATGTTACCTTCCCCTTTTCAGTAAGGGTACAGTCCTAACGTCAAGGAAAATCTACTAAGGGCGTGACAGTGGCGAGAGAGCCACACTAATTTGGAGCCATAATGAATACAGTAAATATAGATTCTCGTAAAGTAGCAGGGGTAGTTAAGGAAGGTTTAAGATTAGTATCAGACAAAGGTTTTGCAAGGGCAGAAATCATAATAGGTTTAGCTGAATTACTTGGGCGCATCATTGTAGACTCGGCAGAGACTAATACACAAGCAGAAGAACTAGCCAAGATAGCACATAACCATACAGACATTTCAATTGGTATCGGACTAAGAGCCTCACAAAAAATAATCACTGGAGTGTAAATGAATACTCTTGAATTTTTAGAGGCGATACTACCGCCTACAGGGGTTTATTACCTCGCATTAATTGACAGAGCCACAGGTCGAGTTGCACATAAGCACTACACTAATTTGCAGGAAATGGCAGATGGAGTATTGTCTTATGACGACTCAGGGAAGTACAACGTGTATCATGCTTGCTCATCATACAAAGAACCGATGATGATAGGTGAAGACGGCAAGAAGAAGTTTCGTACTAATCTGAATTGGGATAGAGCCAAAGCGTTATGGATTGACTTGGACTGTGGGGAAGATAAAGCACAAAAAGGAGAAGGTTATCTTACTAAGAAAGATGCTGCAACAGCTATTACGAAGTTCTGTACGGAAAATAATTTTCCAAAACCGATGTTTGTTGATTCAGGAAATGGAGTCCATTGTTACTGGCCATTTACAAAAGCAATCAAAGCAGAAGCATGGGTTAAGTTAGCCAACGTTTTTAAATATGTTTTAGCACACTATGGTGTACTAGCTGACCCGACATGTACTGCTGACTTTGCTAGGATACTTAGACCAGTATGTTCTACCAATCGTAAGAAAGATACTAAACCAGTTGTAGGTAAAAAACTTGTTGACCCTGTTGACCCTGCAGTTATAAGCACTGTACTTAGTACATTAGTTAAAGCCAATGAGATCAAAGTATCTAGCGTATCAAAAGCATTAGTCGCTGATATTAATGATGACTTAACTGCACACTTACCTCCATCAATCCCATGCTATGCAGAATTAGTTGCAGACAGATGTGCTCAAGTAGCTAGTATGAGAGATACGCAAGGTGATGTTAGTTACGAACATTGGAGACACGTAATTGGTATTATTAAACATTGCGAAGAAGGTATTGATTTAGCTTATAAGTGGAGCGAAAAAAGGGCAGAAACAGGGCACTCACAAAATGATACTGATGTTAGATATAATACTTGGGCTACAGGCCCATCACTATGTTCTGCGTTTTCTGTAGTTAATCCTAAAGGGTGTGAAGGTTGCCCTAACAAAGGTAAGATAAATACACCTATTGTACTTGGTAGAATGGCACCCGAAACTAAAATAGAAACAGTAGAAGCTAAACAAGACGGACAAAAAATAGAAGTACAAATCCCTGAGTTTCCCAAGAATTACGGACATGAGAATGGTCGTATGGTTAGATACATGAAAGACAAAGACAACATCATACATTCGTTTGAGTTCTGTACCAACATCTTTTATCCTGTATATCGTATTAAGACTGAAGACGGTACATACGCATTATCTATGCGAACACATTTACCCGATGGAAGAATAAGAGACTTTGAAATACTAACAAAATTAATCGTAGCACCACAAAAATGTTTAGAGTCATTGGCTGACTACGAAGTAATACCAACTAATCACAAGGATGCATCTATGCATTTAACAGCATATTTAAAAGATAGTTTAGAAAAACTTAAATCAGAAGCAGAAGAAATAAATACATTAACCGAATTTGGTTGGCACAACGATATGCAGACGTTCTTAATCGGTGATCGTTTATACCATAAAGACGGGACAATTCGTAAAGTTCTCCTTGGTGGATATGCTAAGAGCTATGTAGATTCTTTTCCTAGCCCTATTGGTACAGTGGAAGGATATGCTAAAGGTCTTAATTACATATACAATCGTTCGGGTATGGAAATGATGCAGTATGTAATAGGCTCTAGTTTTGGTTCTTTGTTAACACCTTTAGGTGATTCAATGTATAAAGGATTACTTGTTGCCATTATTGGTGGTGCGACTGCCAAGGGTAAAACTACTGTATGTTGGTCAAGCCTTTATGCGTTTGGTAATGCAGATAAGATGACTATAAAAACTGAAAAGGGAAGTACTGAGAATGCACGTTATGCTCGTATCGGAACCTATAAAAATATACCACTACTAGTTGATGAGTTAACAAATATTGATAAAGCTGATTTTTCAAGGATGGCTTACAACATATCAGGTGGTAGTGAAAAAGATAGATTAGGCAGTAATGGCAAATCAGGATTTAGTCCTAAAACTGGTGTTGAATGGAGTATGAGTCCATTGGTTACTGCCAACACAGACCTTCATGGCCTTCTTGCAAGTCAGCAAGGTAATACAGAAGCAGAAGCAGTACGTCTTATTCAAATTAATATAGACGAATACAAAGTACCATTTTTAGCAATCAGTGAAGTTGAAACTGCTAAAAAACAAATGCAGTTAAACATGGGCTCTGCCGGTGATTTATATATTAAATATATAGTTACAAACATGGATGATGTAATAAGCAGACTTCATAAATGGAGTAGAACAGTCGAAGTTGACATATCTGATCAAAAGTATAGACTTTACCGCCAACATGTTATCTGTTCTTTTACGGCTCTTGAGATTACTAATATGTTGCATATTACAGAGTTTAATCTTGAAGCCCTGTATCCTCTTGTTATTAATCTAATGCATGAGTTAGCTAAGACTATCCAAGAAGAAAACGTAATGACTCCCGAAGATGCATTAAGTGAGTTAATTAACTCAATGTCCCCGAGGGTTATTTCTACTTACGGATACACTGATTCTCGTGGAGGTAATACCGTAGAGCAAATTAGAACCCCTATAGGCGGTGCAGTTGGTCGCTACATTATTGGTTCTCAGCATGATAAGTCAGCAGAGTCTAAACGTCTTGCTGGTAAGTTGTTTCTTGCTAGAAAAGAAGCGATTGAATGGACAAGAGATAAGCGTATGACTTTTAAAGAAATAGAAAAGTATGCACTAGATAATCGTATTATGATTCCCATGGATAAGAAATTTACCATAGGCAAAGGCACGACAGTTCAAACTGGAAACATAAATGTGGTTTGTATTGATATGGAAAAACTAGCTAGTATGACTGGAAGTAATGTATTTTTAAATGTACATACCAAAGAAACTAGCGAAGATTTGAAAAAAGCTGTATGATTAACCCGTTAGCTACGCTAACTCCTCCGTGAAATGCTTTCCCCCACTTAACCGTGGGGGTTTTTTTCAATACTCTATATAGATACGGACTATAAATAGATCAAAGACGATGTACTTACCATCTTCATCAAGATCGCACATCTCAAATCCAAACATAACACCTTTAATAAAGTAAAGATTTACACTGAAGTCGCCAATCATATTAACACTTCCATCTTTTTAGTGATGCTGCTTTGCGGGTTGGTTTACCGTTCTCGTCTTTCATAGGGCCGGGCATTCCACTCATACGTGCACAAAATGACTTCTTACGAGGACCACCTTCAGGTTGAGGTGCTTTTAAATTAGAACCAGTTTGTGAATTATATTTAGCACGACCCTTGGCAGTTAAACCCGCACCTTTTGATACAGGTAACTTTTCTCCACGGCCAACAGAAAGATTAACTCCTTTTTTAGTTGCCATGATTACTTACCGTAAAAAGTTGTTATTTTTGCAGTTGCTGGTAACGTAACATGAATATCGGTTTCGAATAAAAGACCTGCTCCCGGAAGCGTTAAAACTATGGGCTGCGTACCAGTTCCAATATTAAATTGAAAAACAATAGTTCCAGATGCACCGCCATCACGGAAAATAATATCTCCAGCAGTACCGCCAGATATGCAATGATAACTTTTTACATAAAATGCTCCGGTAGCTACAGTTCCGGTTGTTTCTCTATGAAAGCTTTTTAAGCCTTGTGGATCGCTCATATACTTCTCCTTTAAATTAACGTTCTGTTACAAACCCTGATGCCAAACTCGGCTTAACTATACCACCTTTAATATCTCTTTGACGCTTAAGTTGTTCTTGTGGAGCTCTAAATAGTTCTGATATTGGTTGGCGCTTGAGGCCATTTCTAACTCTAGCAAGTTGTGTATCTTCCCATTTTCGTCTAATGTCGCCCATTTCTTCTGTGTCACCCTTACGGAATGCTTGTGTGTATTCAGTTTTTAATTCAGTAGTACGCTCACTATAGAACTTGTCAGCCTTAAATTCTGAACTCATTATAAACTGTTTATCAGTAATTTTATTAGTTGGTAAACCTAAAGCTTGGCTCATAGCATCTAATGTACTTATATCATCTGCTGATAGAACAACATCACCATTACGTTTTACAACTCCTTTGTCTAGTAACTCAAAAGCTTTAACTGCGTTACCTAATCCAGTAGGAGCAAGTGCTGCTAAACCTTTGTAGTAGTTACCTTGAGTCATAAGTCCAATACCATCAATTACTTTAGGTAGTAACCCGCCTAGGAAAGGACCCATAGAAGCAGCTAATGCTTTGGCATATCCGTCACGACTTAAGTCAATCTCTGTATATGGAAGGATAGACAACATCTGACCCATACCTAACTTACCTGATAAATCCACACCTAATAACTTAGGAATACCTTTTAGCAATACATCAGCAACTGCATTATCACCAATTATCTTGCGCAGTGTAGCTTCTGGATTATCAGGTTCATCTTCATCCCCAAATGCAGCACCAACTATCCATGCAATTGCAGCAAATCCGGGCATACCCATAACACCAGCCATGGCAAATGTATGACTTAATGTATATATGAGTGCTTTTTTACCAACAAGACGTATCTGTTTGGTTTCTTCTGCGTTTTTACCTACTCCTTTAAAAGACTGATTAATCAATTTAGCCATTAAACTAATCTGAATTAACTGGAACTTCCTAAACTGAGTCATTAAACGACCAACACCTTGACGAGTAAATCTTGGAGCATTAAACCCTGAGTAGTCACCGTGTGTATCAATAATAACTTTATCAGCGTAAGCAATAGCGTCTGCTTGACTTGCCCCATCTTGTTTTTCTAATCGATAGGCAGCAACTGCTGTAACTACACGGTTAATAGATTCAACATCTTGCGATATACTTCTTAGTTTTTCTATGGCAACACTTGCAAGATTCTTTTCTTCCGTAGACTGCCAACGGCCTAAGTCACTTTCCAAACTAATATCAATACGACCTGAGTTAACCAAGGTTTCAATTGCTTCTCTTACATCTGCAGGTAACTTAGAATATGTTTTTTCATTTAAACCTTCTGAACGAATCACACTGGCAATATCTTTATAACCCTGCATCATTGCAGAAGTTGTTTTAGCATACCCGTGTTTAGCGGCCATAACAGGCATAGACATCATGTAAGGCTGAGTTAAGTTTTGTAAATAGTATGCAGGATTAGTTAATAGCATCCACATAGAAGTTATACCAAGGGCTTTATCTAAAAGTGGATTAGACTCATAGTTAAATGCCATGGCATGTCGTTTCATAAACTCGTTGTAATACCTACGACGATCACCACGACCAGTTGTAGAAGCATCAGCTTCTTTTTTCATATTACGTAATTGGTCATATATTGCACTGGTATTATGTAAAGTAGATATAAAGTGTGCAGAGGCTCTACCTTGTGTGGCAAAAGAACGCATCATGTCATCTTCAGCACCAGCAATACCTTTACGACGGTTCTCAGATTGACGAGCTGACTGGTCAGACAACAAAGCTAATTGTAAGTTTAATAAAAGACTGTCAATAGTTTTCTTAGACTTGTTACTTAAATCTCCAAGAGAATCATCTGCCATAGTACGGAAACGTTGGAATACATCGCTTACATCTTTACCACCATACATGGCACGTTCAGCGTCATCTTTTTCAAATGGTTCTACAAAAGCGTAGTTACCTTCTTGACTACGAGCTATGGCTTTAGCTTCTGCCCATGTCTCAGCAAACTGAACAAAATAATGATCACCATCTTTCTGTAACTTCTCAATAGTCTTGCGATCTTTGGCTTCTTCAGCATTTAAATATTCTTGGGACTTACCAGCAACTACATAGTTACCAAAACGTTTTAGAGGCGCATATGGAGAATTAGCTTGCACAGACATCAAACTACGATAGTCTCTTAGTGCATCTGCCTTTTTCTTTTGTAGACTAGACACTTCTTTAGCATCTTCATCGGCTTCAGCTTCTTTAATTAGAGCATCGTATTCTGTTGTAATGTTACTCATTACGCTTTGTTTCATATCAGACAAGGTATTAAAACCATGTTCAAATACTTTTTTAATTACTTTCTGAGCGTTGTCAGGCATTTTATTAAATCTGTCAGCTATATCTTTATCAATAGGAACAGCTTCTTTAATCCACGACGGTTGGAATCCCCATTTATTACCCATGGTAGAATCTTTTAGAAACTTATTAACGCTTCCTTCACCAGTACCTTTAACGGATTTATCTAGCTTTTCGTAATCTTGTAAAACTTCTTCAACTCTACGTTCATACTTAGTTTTTATAGCCTGACGTTCTTTCATCAAACCTACATACTTTGTTACAGATGGAATGTACTTCTGAGCAACTAGCGCTAAGTCTTCAGTAAACGATGCCCATATAGAACCTTTTTTAGCCGCATCTTGAATTGTGTCAAATATAGCTTGAACCGGTCCTCTATAGCTAGGAGGTAGTGCATCAATTCTATTCTTGGCACCAGCACGTATAGCACTAATTGGTTGTATAGAAAACCTAATATCACTACTATCTAAATTATATGCTCCACTGTTACCAATAGCAGATTTAATTTGATTAGAACTGTAGACAGCTAAATTTCTTACACCTTTTTCTGATACATAAAACGCATCAAATTCAGAACGTTTAATTGCAGCTTGTACCTGTGGAGACTCTATTACAGACCACTCACCTTGTTGCAACTTATCTTCCCAATTCCACCCACTAAATTCTTTATCAAGTTCTTCTTTTTCACGTTGGAATAAATTTTGTTTGATAAGGGCTATGTGTTTTTCTTTACTGTAATCAAATGGGTTTTCAGCACGAACAAACACAGGCATAATGTTTGCATACTTTTCTACTTCTTTAGAAGACTCTATTCCCCATTGTGCTCTTAAGTTTGCATAATCTTCAGCAAATTTAATACTACTTGTTAAAAATATAGCATTGCCTTGTTTAGGTCTAAATTCAACAATGTCTTGTGCAGTACCGTGATACATTACTTTTGGAGTTCCATCTTGGTTAACTATTTTACTATTTCCAAACCATTTTTTAAAGTTGTTAACTGCAAAAGAAAACTGAACTTTATTAGTTGGTACTAAAATATTTTCTTGGATAACCAAATGAGCTGCACCGTAAGCCAAATCAACTACATCTTCAGCAGTTAAACTTTCAGAAGTAAATCCTAATTTTCTAAGTGCTCTTTTAAACGCACTAACTATGGAAGATAAAAATCTACCTAAAGGGGTAGGAGAATACTTAACAGTCGGGTTAATTCCAGCTTTAACCGCTTCTTCAATAAAGTATGCAAGAAGTTCATCATTCATGGAATCTACAGATGTTTTAGCAGCAGCTACACGTTCCAATGCTTTAATAGCAATTTTGCCTTCTACAGAATTTTTATTACCAGCCCACTCATTAATCTTATCAATCAGAGTGTTAAATTCTTTATCGCCTAACATCTCTTGTAAACCTAAATGAGATCCAACTTCATGTAAGAATACAGCACGAATATCATTTGGATTAATATTATCAGCAATTAAATATGCTTTACCTGCACCAGTTACAAATCCCCCAACCCTCTCTTGGTCAGATAAAGACTGTTGAATTAGCGGTGGTAGTTGTGTAATACTTTGAACAATACGAACAACTTTACTACTGCCTAACCCAATAAAATCTTTTAACTCGGCTGCAATCTGTGCAGTTGTAGATTTTTCAGTAGTTTTTTCTTGTTTGCTTAGTTGTAGTTTTTCTTCTTTGGCCGCAAGTTGCGTACCTTTTGTTCCTGCTACAGTTTCAGTACCTACTTTTTCTGTAACAGTTTTTGTCTTTGGAGTAATACCTTGGCGAGCAATATCTTTTTCAAGCACGGCTTTACCATTGACAAACTCCATTACATTTTCTTGGTTATCAGGAACTACAAACAACGTAGCGCCATTCATCTGGTTTTCATGTCCTTTGAGAACCTTACCAAAAGTATCTTTGTCTACATTAATACATCCAAACGAATACCTTGAGTTCTGCGGACCAGACTCTTTAAGTGCTTGTTGACGTTGTTGTGCATCTTTCTCGCTCAACCATACAGAGTGCATCAATGTAGTAAAGTACTTATCTCCAGTGTTTTCATTAACACCTTCAACTCCATATACAGTATCAAAATCATACCCTTTAGTACTAGATGTATTAGTTCTTTGTACTAACTTCATTAACCCAGCAGGAGTAATCTTGTTGGCATCAATGTTGTTATCACCCTTCATGAAATCGCCAAAACTTTTAGCAACTAAAACTTTGCTTTGGAATAGTAGTGTTCCATCAGGATTAAAAATAAACTGAGTTGCTGTTGGCTTGTCAGTAATAATAAACAACTTATTTGTTTTAGTTAGTTCATCTTTAATAGTCGGATAAATAACTTCATACGCACGTTGTGCGGCAGGGGACATATCTTTAGCAACAGTACTAGGAGCTTTTTGTATAACTTGTTCAGTCCGAGTTTCATATGTAGGAACTATAATTTTAATAGGGTCAGAAGCTAAATTCGGATTTAATACAATAGCTATGGACATTACACCATTGGCGATCTGCTTAATTATGTCACGTACAGCACCAGCAACTGCTTCGGCACCCTTGGTAACATACTTAAGAACATCGTCTTTAACTTTAGAAATAAATTCTTCAGTGCCACGTTTAGCTTTGTAATGCTGTTCTAATCTAGTATTTTGTGCATCTGTAAGACTGCTTGTTTGGTCGGTAATTAGTTTAACTTGTTCTTTCTCACCAACAGAAACAATACGAGCTTCACCTTCAATGGTACGAGACTCATCTGCTAGTTGTTCAGCAGTTTTACTTTCTACTTTTTGTTCTGTTTCAAATATTTTGTTGGCAGTAATTAAATTGCCTTTGTTATCTTTAACTGCAAGTGCCCAATCAGCTTTACCTGTTGGAGATAATCCATCATACTTAACAGGAGCACCTAATGCATCCCATAGTTGAGCGGCAGACTTTGTTTCCTTAGTAGTTTTTTCTTCTACTTTCGGGGCTCTTTGCTTTTTCTTTTCGACTTTGACAACAACTTCTCTGGAAGTGTTTTCGGGTTTGGCGTTTCCTTCGCCCACTGCTTGGCCACCTTCGGCTGATTTGCGAACATTTCTCTCATCTGTGCTTTGCTCTTGAAAGGCATTTTCTGCTCCTTTTTTACTTAGGTTTTGAGTCTTAGATAACTTCTGTGCTTTCTTAGCCAAAACTTCAGCCGCAGCCAAGTCAGCTTCAAGGTCTTCTTTCTTTAGAGTTAACTCGTCTACTGTTTCAGAATCATCATTGGCAGTAGCTGCATCAATTTTAGCTTCAAGGTCTTTTATTTGTTGGATAAGCTTTACACCTTTAGTGCCAACAGATTCACCCAAGTTATATTGTTCATTAACACTAATAGACTTACGAGAAGATTCTTTAACACCAGTTTCTTCTTCCTGACCTTCTTTGTTTTTAACATTAAGTTCAACTTCATACTGACCAAGTTCTTGTTTAATCTCAGATTCTATATCTGATATGTCTGAACTTAAATCATTGTTACCAAGAGTAAGTAATTTGGCAAGAGTAGCATCGTTCTCAATGTTATACTTTTGTTTTATTTCAGCAATAATTCCCGGTAATAATTTTTTAGTTGTTTCAGACCAACCTGCTTTAAAATTACCTTCTTCGTCAACTATTTCTGAAGCTCTTTTTCTCCAGTTGGAAACTGTGTTTTCAGTAACCCCATACAGTGTTTTTAGTTCAACAGGAGTAAGTTGCTCGTTTAATGGAGTACTAATTAGATAAGCAAACAATCGTTTAATCTTAGGCTCTGTGTTTGCATCCATGGCATTATTTTTTACAATAATACGGTCAGCCAACATCACAGCATAGTTAGGTTTCTCATCAAAGTCAGCTAATATATTTTTAACAAGACGACTAGTAACATTGCCTGTAGAAACTGCTCTTGTCCACTTATCCTTTAAATCTTGGGAGAGATAAGCGTAGTCAAGTCCTGTCTCTCTTCTCCAACGCTGTCCTTCAGGGGAGTTATTTTCTCTTTCGAACTGTTGTCTGTTTTGTTCAAAAAATTCATCGCTTGCTCTATCAGCATTTTCTGCCCCTTCAACTCCCCCAGCTTGGCTTTCGCCATTAGTAATTGGAAGTTGTTCATTTACTTGCCCCGTCTCTTGCCCATTAGGAACAGTACTGGTGATGGCTCCACCGGCATAATCCCGTGGCACTGCTTCTCCTCCTCCGACATCTTGCTGGCCGTTCTGGACACCATTGTCGCTTCCTGTCCCGATGGGTCGAATGCCATTGGATTGTAAAAGCCCAAGGTCTCCCGTTCCAGTTTCTGCTGCTCTTCCCTCGACTGATACATCTCCCACCCCGGCAGGCACTTGCTGTTCTGTTTGTATTCCATTTGTTTCTCCTATTAAATTATCACGAAAATTCTCTAAAAAGCCCAACTGGGCTGCAGTACTCTTACCTTTTTTACCTTCTAAGTCTTTAATCTCTGCTTTAACACGATCAAGAACATCATTAATGTTAGTAGCACCTGCTAAGTATGCTTCTACTTTACCAGCTAAACTCTTAGGTGTAATTGTTTTATCAGTGTTTTGATTCTTAAATGCATCTAACCAAGCAAATTCTACATGGTGTGTAAGCTCAGGTTTGGCTGCTTCTTCTACAAGTATCTTATCAACAGCTTCATTAAGCTTGTTAGTCATGCCTGAGAAATACATGTTTCCGTTAAACTTAACACCAATCTGTGCACCCTGCTCATTAAAAACGGGAGTAGTGCCAAACTTATCTAATATTGTTTTACGAGATGCAGCTTGCTGTGCTATTTCTTCTTCAGTTTGTTGTTGTGCTTTTTGTTGATTGGCTTGTGCGTTGGCAGTGGCAACTTGTTGTGAATCTGGCCCAGCCTGTCGTTGCATTACATCAAATGCAGTCTCATCTCTTTCAACACCAGTAGCAGGGTCAGCAATCTTTCTACCTGTTGGTTCATTCATAGCAGCAGTCATATCTGCTTGCCGTTGTTTAATTAGTGCTTCTTGTTCTTTCTTCTGTCTGTCTACAACACCAACTGTTTGATTAACAATTTCTTGTGTAGATAAACCCGGACCTGCATTTACGTTAATTGCGCCTTTAATGGCATCGGCATTTGAAGTTACATTGTTTGTATTGTTGTCAAACGAACCGCCTAATAAACTATTCTCTGGTCTACGTTCACCTGCAATTCCAGCCATACCACCACGGATAACTCCACCACCAATACCACCTTTAATGGCTGATAGTCCGTACTCGTTATATGCTTCAGCTCCAGTTAACTCTTTAAAAGCACCGTATCTTTCAAGCCCAGTTTGTATAGTTTCTGTTCCGGCTTCTTCAGCTAGTCCTATTGCACCCTGCTTGGCTATGTTTTTTGTAAGGCTAGTACCAGCTTCTCGTTGTAAGAAACTTGAGCCTTTACCTAATACTTTATTAGTAAGTCGTTCAGCACCAAGGGCAGTGTCTAAAACAGCAGCAGCACCGCCAGTCATAAGAGCACGGCCAACATCATTCATTCCTGCTTCTCTTTGGTCTGCTCTAATACCACCGTATTCTTGTATTAAGTTACCAACATATGCACCACCCGCACCACCAATAGTTTGTCCAACAGCTGCTCCAGCAACAGTACCAACACCCGGAACAACGGAACCTGCAACACCACCGATAGCACCACCAATAGCTCTTCCAGCCATACCAGTTAATGCTGATATACCAACTTGTGGAATAACTTCACCAATGGCTTCACGAGCCGTAGTAAATGGACTAGATAGTGCTTCTTCTACAGTGTTAATTTGAGATGGGTTGCGACGAACTACTTTTTCGCCATAAGATTGAATTGCTTCACCTGTTTCTCTAGGCCCGATATCTTGTAGAGTAGAACCTAAAGCAGATATTGCTTGACCACCACCTCTTTTTATGTCCGAGATAAACCCGGGCTTAGACATCTTAGGATCTTTTTTAAGGCCAGCCTGTATTAAATCATCTTCTATATAGTTAAAAGAATTCTTATCGTTTAATAACCCAGCTTGGATTAAATCTGATTTTATATAGTCATCAAGAGGCATACTTACCTTAGAATTAATCTTTTGTTAGCTTATTATACTAAAATTACTGGGGTTGGTTTTGTGCTTCTATTTGTTTAATCTGATTGCCTATTCTAATTTTATCTCTTGGGTTTTTAGATGATTCAAAATCTTTTTTAAGCTGTGCTAATTGATTTGCTTGAACATTTTGTGCCCATTGGCTTTTAGAAAGATCAGTGCCTGCAGGAGTTACTGCAGGGTTTATAGCCGACATAGGTTTTGCAGCAGGTGCAACAGGAGCATTGTCATTAATAGGAAGCGCAGTAACAGCTCCTTGTGGTTTTAAAGGAGGAGAGTTTTTATAACGACTGTTATACTCGTTAACCTTTTGATTAGCTTCTTTTATTTTTCCATTAGCAACTAAAGTTTCAATTTCTTTTTGTTTTATAGCCGTTACTGCTTCAGGCGCATACCCATACTTCATTAGATATTCATTTTGATTTGGTTCAGTACCTGATTTGCCTTCAACAAAAGCTTTTTGAGCATTACTATAATCACTTATTGCTCTACCCATGTCGGTATTAGCAGCAATTCTACTAAAATCACCAGACTTCATAGCTATTGCAGCTTCTGCTTTTTGAGCTAAATTAAATTTATCTGTTTGGTATGTAGAACTCTTTGGATCAAGTTGTTGAATTTCGTTAGAAAAAGTTTGTTGTAAATCAAATATTGCTTGTTTTCTAGAATTTTCATCGCCAATAGTTTTTGCATGGGCTCCATAATATCCGCCAGCTTGATTAGAAGCAAAAGCAGACGCAAAGTTTTTAGCTTTTTCAGACGGAAGAAGTTCTGCTTTAAGATCAACTTCTCTTTCTTTAGCTCCAACTTCTCTCCCTTTAAGAGCAACACCTTCTTTTTGGAATCCAAGTTCAACACCTTCTCTAAACTTACCGGGCAATGATGTATATTTATCAAAAGCTATTTCTTTGAAAGCCATCATAGCAGTCTGAGCAGTAATTGGTGTAGTGTCTATTACTTTACCTTTAGAGTCTGTTCTTACAATTGAAGAACTACCGTCTGCTCCTTTTTTAATTTCGGCTTTGTACCCATCATCTAAATGAGAACCTTTTTTTGCATTATTATATGCACCTAAATTAGATTCAAGATATGCTACAGGGTCTTTTGAAAGTTCCGCTACAGATTTTTCTTGCCATTGGCTAAATGCGTCTTCAGCTTCAGCTCGTTTTTCAGTTCTTTGTAATCCTTTAATACCTAAACCAGCAGATTGTAACTGCATAGCGTATAAAGGATTAGCGCCTGTAGCTCTAAGTTGAGATTGAAGATCCTGTTGTTTTTGTTCAGGAGTATATGCAGTAACTTCTCTTTGTATTGTTGGTCCCGCAGTACCTACTCCTTCAGTTCCGGAAATTGCTTGGTCTCTTAATTCACTAGAATTACCAACAGTATTTAAATATGCTTGTTCAGCAGCTTCTTTTTTAGTTTGTTCTTTTCTTTGTATGTCAAATTGTTCTTGTAGTCTTTTTTCTGCAGCTTGTAAACGTTCTTCTTCTTGCAAAGTTGTGTATGTTTTAACTCCTGTTGTTACAGCAGATCCTAACGCAGCTCCTAGATTAAATGCCATAATTACACCACCTTAGAATAATCAACGGCTTTATAACCGTCTTCAGTTTTAAACACAGCTTCTGGAATAAGTTTTTCAATGTCGTGTACCATAAATCCACGGAAACGACCATGCCCAGCATACTTAGAATTTTTAAATTCTGTTTTATATTCAAAGTCAAAAATTGGTAATCCATTAGATGCATGTCCAACAAATTCAATATTTTCTTTAGTTCGTATATCAGACATAGCCATTAACGCAGGTGCATATTTTAAAGCTGCCCCGCCAATAGCTCCTACAGCAGCTCCTATACCAGCAGAACTTGTTGCACTAGCTTGTTGACTTGCGTTGTATGCACTAACATCAGTAGCGTATTTTTGATTGCCTAACTGACCAATCTGATTCCAGCCACCCATCGCAGCGCCAGTACCTTGAACATAACTATTACCTTGTGCATTTATTGCATTTGTACCTGCAGCACCGGAAGCTAAAGCAGAATTACCTGCATTTAAAGATAACCCTGTTGCTGTTGCTTGGTTTCCATACTGACCTTGAGCCAATGCAGAAGCATCCATCTTTTTCGCCCAGCCTAACTGAATAGCAGCATTTCTAGCACGAGTAGCAGCAGCGGAACCTGTAGCAGCTTCCATTATTTGATTTGCATTATTTTGTCCACGATAAGCACCTGACGTAGGATCAATACCATAGGACTGCATATTTCTTGCAGTGTTTGCTTTGGCTACTTCAAATTGGCTTTTAACATCTGACAATGCAGAACTTGCTTGTTGTTCTTGTTCTTCTTTACTTCCTGCTGTTTTTGCTTGTTCAAATATATCTTCTTGTAACGGATAACCAAACTTCTTAAACCGAGCTAATTGTTCATCACCTAAAGCACTTTGTTTTTCTGTAATATCATATTGTTGTTGCTGGACTTTATTGGACATATCCAACTGAGTCTGAGTTTGCTTTTCAAGAGCTGGCCATATTTTTGTTGTAAAGTCTTCATATTGTTTTTCAGAAAGAGTTGCCATTCTTTCTTGAGCTCTACCAATTGCCGGGTCTGCAGAAGGAGCACCACCGCCACCACCTTTGCCGCCTTCTAAGGTAGCAGGTGCATTACTAAACAGTTTCTTCTGAAACGCCCGTTCAGGCAGCATATCATAATCGTGAGTATATCTCATATTTTTATCTCCAACCAGCGGCATTCTTCTCTAAGCATACCATATAAAATCATATCAGTCCCGTCAGTAGCAGCCTTACGAAGAAGGCCTTCTTTTTTAAAACCCAGATGTTCATCAAATTTCTGTGCTTCCAAATTATCTACACGGACTAAACCCGTGATTCTGTTACATTTTAACTGAATAAATGGATAAGCGAAAGTCCTAAATAAAAAATCTCTAGTCATCCACCTTTTTCCGGGCTCTGCTGCAACATGTATACACACAGACGGGCCGTTATACAGATTAAATACTACACCAGCAATCAATACACCATTCTCAGTTAATCCAATACTTGTAGCACTACCAAAGTCATCTTCATCAATTCTTTTACCTACCCAAGGTATAACATATTGGTCTTCACCATATACCGCAGTTTTCATTATTCCCCGCTATAGTTAATTCTTGCAACAATTTCGTTAATCTTTGATATCATATCACTTGTGGATGCCGAGGTTCCAAGGGTAGAGATTTGTCTAGTTCCGGGCCGAACACCTGTAATAAGCTCTATATTTTCTTTCATGGCATTTAACGCTAATATAACTGCACGATCTCCTGTATCAACAATTGGAATACCCGGTTTTTTATTAGCCATTTCCTAATGCCCTTAATTCTCCAATTGATGTAGCCATATCAAAACCACGAACAGGCGCATTACCTGATATTTTAATTTCGTATGCGTATGCTTTAACTGTTGCAGGTAAACGAATTGGGTCTTGGGTGGTTACACCAGTTGTATATATTAAGTTACCATCGCCATAAATAAATACAGTAATTGTTCTTGTAACTGCTGGAGATCCCGGAATTGAAGTAAGAATCGAAGCACCTACAGGAAATAAATTTAAAACACCACCGTTTACAGTGCTTTGTAAGTTACCACCGGAAGCAGCAAACAGTGCTTGGTTTTCAGCAATAATAGAAGCTATAAGGTTGTTGTATGCAATACCATCAGAAATATAGTCATAGTTTGCAATAACTTTAAACGCTGCAAAACTAACAGGGTTCGGCATTACAAACTTTTTAGACATCCATTCATAAAATATATTGTTGTTTGTATCTGAATCTAGTTGGTAAACTAAATTGTCTATAGTAGATACTACGTATATGTTTGCGTTTTGATGGTCTACAAAAATTGCTGAAGCAGAATAATCAAGAATAAACAATGGAGGAATATCGCCACGAGCAATAACAATAGACTTTGTAACACCACCGGTTGTATAGAATCCAATGTATAAATTGTTGTAGACTTTAGATACAAGAGACGAAGGGTTTAGAGCCTGCCATTCTTCACGTGTGTATAGCGCAGTTGTTATAACATCCTGTGACCCTGAGGCTATAGAAACCAGTCCATTAGGTGATGCATATAATATACCGTACTGGTCAGTAGTAATAGACTTTTTAGATACACATGGTTGCATCATTGGGAGCTTAACTTGAGACATACCCCCGGGGCTTGTTCCGGTAATTACAAATGGTTGATGTTTTGTTAAAACTACTACAGAACTGTCGAACGCTCCGAGGCCTACAATCTCATCGTTTACAGTCATCATGTAATTAGAAGGCCAAGCGTGGGGTAAATATGGTTCGCAAAACCATACTTGATTGCCTGTAAACCCAACTAAAATACCGTTGGCCATGGCTACAATACCTTGTAATGTGCTTGGTGGTTCTGTGTAATATAAAGACTCTAGTGTTCCACCTAGATTAACAGCCAATACAGTATCAGCATAACTTGTAGTAGCCACTGGAATCTCAGCAACAAACGCATAAACAACTGACCCACTACCTGTAACTGATCTATATATTCTACGGCTTGTTATGTTGTATCCACTGACAGCAACGCTGGAAAACCCAGAAACCGTAACTGTAGCATTAGGTTCAACAGTACTAATAGTACCGGCTGGGCTTGGAGCAGACTCTTCTTGGACAGAACCAAATGTACTTATGTTGGTATATACGTATGCTCTATTCTCATAGACAGTTCCCGAACCACCAGTTTTAACTAGCGTAGGTGCTGCTGCGGGTGCCAATACACCCATGTTGTAATATGCATTTGGGAATGGTTTAGTTCCAGCTCCCGATGTTGTTGCTAGTGCCCAGTTAGTTTTCTTTGGCGTACCATCGCCTGTGTAATATATTCTAGACTCAGTAATATCTCCTACAGGGCCGACTGCTATATCAACATCCGTAGTCCACTCAAGCCATTTATATGTACCTGTGGGTGTATTATATAACTTGTATATTGTTTGAACGTTTGTGTAATTAGGAGTATATTCAAAAACTTCTTTTTTCCAAGACCTTAGTTCCTTGGATGTTTCTCGTACGTTTACAGCAATTTGAGCTTGACTTGCATCAAGTTGAGTAGGGCCTGTCCTAGGTACAATTCCTGAAAAGTTTTGGAGTTGAATGTAAGGCATGGCCCATTTTCCTTATTAAACTTCGTTACTTATATCTTCAGCTGTTTTACCAGCTGTATCAGTTGCTTTTTTCCTTGGTGCTCGTGCAGCTGCAGCATCAGGTTTTCCTGCTTCTAATGCCGCTAGTATAGCTTGTCCGTCAGCATTTAAGTTAAAAGTTCCGTTTTCAATCACACCAACTATTTTACGAGTAGACATCACACCCACAATAATATTTCCAGCTACAACTTCTCCGCCACTTTTTTCTACAAATTCTTCAATGGTCATCGCCATGTTAAAACTCCTTTAGTTAATAGAGCTCTTATTATGCTCTATAAATGTATGTATGTAAAGTTATCCTACCATTGTTAATGCAACAGTTTCGACATCGGCTACACGCTTGAGCCATCCTTTACCATATGTTGGGAAGTTATCCAGTGACTTGTAAAACTCTTCTTTGTTATTACTAAACTTTTTGAGCAAGTCTAATCCGTTAGCTTCTTGGATTGCCTTTATAGTTGCTGGCCCAAATATGCCATCTGAAGTTACTCTTAGCGCTTTTTGTATCATTTTACGAGCAGCGGCTGGTCCAGCATTAATAGCAAAATCAAACACGGCATAATCCACACCATTAGGTAAATCATCACCTCGAACGGCATCCCAGTAATTTTTCTTGTATAGTGGTTTAACATCTTCTTTCTTTAACGCCTTCATATCATCCTGAGTAACAGTGTGCCCGATATATTTTTCCCAGTTAGCTTGAGTACAACCCCACATGGTGCAACCTTCACGGCCATCAGGTAAATGATTACCTTTATCACGTTGGTCATTAGTGAATCCGCCCTCATGGGCTACAACCATAGTAAAAGATTTATCCCAATTACTTAGCATTTTTCTTCATCTCCATAACCTTCTCCAGTGTCCTACCACCAAAGTAAAAGCTCATAATTAACATGCCCCATTGGCCTAGTAGCTCGACATAATTGTTGTTTACCTCAATATCCCAAGCGGACATCATGCCAAAGACTGTATAGGTGATTAGAATGAATATAAGGGTCATAGGGCGAATGTTCTTAGATAGCCAAGAGTCTGACATCATATCTGCTTGAACACGCTTAGTCAGTTCTTGCTGTTCGCTTACATCTGCTTGTAGTTGAGCCAGCTCACCGTTTTGGGCTAGTGTTGCTAATTCCAACTGTGCCTTAGCTTTAGCCTCTGGATCGGGGATTAGCTTATCAATTAACTTACCACCAATATTAAGTATTGCATCAAGTCCTAACATTATTTCCTCTTTTCTCGTTCTTCAAGCAACTGCACTTTAACTTGTAGTTGATGGATGTCTTTATAGACTTCTTCTTTAAGTCTATGCCTTGCCTCTGCACTTAAAGGTGAATCAGTTGGCACATTTTCTTTGGTTATTAGGGCAGGCATCTGTCCTTCAATCTTTGTTAATCGTGTAGAAAAATCAGATACTTGACCTAGTAGCCAAGCAAGTGCCGCTACAATAATTGGTAAAACTGCTTTTAAAATGTCTTGAATATTCATTTTTTATTAATGATGTCAAACAACGATTTAACTTTTTCTTCCAATACGGCTATTTGATTATGCATTTTTGCCAACACAATTACTAACGTCACAAAGCCTATCAACAGACTAGAAAGTTTAGAAATTGTGTCTAATAAGTCCATCTAAGATAATTTTCCTGTGCCAGCTAACCAAGTTAACACGGCTAAAGAACCTAGGCCAACAATCCAAAAGAATTTTTTGACCACCGATTCTCCAATACCAATATAAACATTCTGAATTACTTTTTCAGTAACTCTCTCTACTAGCTCTTCGATTTGAGCATCAGTCAAAGGGAGCGATCTATTTTCGTCGGCCATAATAATCTCATTTCAAGTTGCGTAGTTTATAAAGGGTTGATAAATACTGGCCAACAACTTCGTCTACTATATTTTGTATCGGAGTATCGGTTTTATCAATAGCAGTATATCTAAGTTTTTCTACCATATCCATGTGATTTTTTAACATGTCAGCCGGAATTGCTTTGGGGCTTTCGTCTTTTAGTAATGGAATGTTTGCAATGATTTCGTGCCGACCTTGGTACGCTTCTGTCAACTTATCAGCAAGGTCTACAATAGCATCATAAAACTCATTCAGTGCAACATGTTGTGCATAAGAAGTTGTCTTTAAATGTTCTCTGTGGGCCAAATCACGGCTTAGAAACAAAATTGCTATTAGTCTACCTATCATCATTTTTCCTTTAAGAATCTCTTTTCCACATGTAGACTACAACGTATGGCTGTAAGTTTGCGTTTGTTGCGCTTCCGCCCTCTGCCGTTATTCCATGTTGATGATTTGCACTTGTGCCGCTTGTAGTTCCAGAAAAAGTATGGGTGTGATTTGCGTTTGGAAGACCCATAGAATCATAAAAAATATTTGGAGAACCAGCGCCTTCTTCTACACCAGCAGAGCCACTAGCACTATTATTTAATACACCAGATTGTCCTTGGCTATTATTATGAACGTGACCTTGATTTTCTACACCTGTATTACCACTAAAATTATGCGTATGGTCTGCACTTTGCGTGCCTGTTAATCCACCGTGACTATGGCTTACTAAAGTTGCGTCAGCAGAACCGCCTGTAGAGCCAGCTGCGTATGGGCCACTAGCACCAATCATTACCCGACCAGCACCAAAAGTTGACCATGTACCAAACCCAAACACGCTTCCCGGATTAGTAGCAACTGTGGTAGTGTAAATACAACCAACAGGATAAAGAGTCTGAATAGCTGCTTGAACAAAAGCCGTAGTCGCTACGCTTGTATTGTTTGTTCCCGGAGGTTGTGTTGTTATGCTCGATGTTTGCGCAAAACTATTTAATGTTGCAGCGGTTACTCGAAGTTCAAGTAAGCTACCTACTGTATACGAACGGGCTGATGTACTTTCTTGCCCACGAACTACAGTCATTGTGTCACTGCTTCTGGCAGTAACTTTTATAATCTCGATGTTATTACTAGAATCTACTAATGTGGCAATAAAATAATCAGATCCAGCTAAAACAGGAAACTCTGCCCCTTGTCCACTGGCCACAGTAATAGAAGTAGCTGAAGAACTGATTGTACTTGCTATAGCAGCGGAAGCATTATTAGTAAAAAGAATGGCCATTATTATCTCCAGTTACGGTATTTTATCATGTTAAATCAATTTCGCCAAGCTCAGCATATACTTGTATATCATTGTATTCTGTGACGTTAATAATAGAAGATTCGTCAATTCCAGCTAGTGCTTCATATACATACATATCTACATAAGATTGACGATTATCTTGAAGCATTGCCAACTCAATTAAATCCATTATAAAAATGAATACTGGGTCAGCGGATTTAATGTTTTCTATTATAGTTTGATAAAAAACTAATCCTACAATAGGTGTATCTAGTGTGCTTAGTCTTTCTACAATAGCTTGTAAAAAAGTAGAAGTTTGCGTACTAGAATCTATAGCTATTAAGTTTTGAATAATACTACTTATAAATTGAGCAGTTATTACTGAACTATCTTGAGCTGTTAGATTTTCAGTAATTGACTTAAGGAACGACGCATTAACAACATATGTTGGATTTTCATAAAACGCAGTAGTTCTTAAACTACCAGCAATTGGAGCACCACCGAAAGTAAATGCGCCAAAACTAGCTTCTTCTAAAACAGTGTATGGTGTTAGACCCCACGCTTCAGCAATAGAAAGATTAAGCTGCGCCAAAATAGACTGCGCATTTCCTATATTAGTATTTTCAGATAAGATTGTTGCAAATTGCGCTAAGATTGTGGGTGCGTCTACTATTGTGCTGTTTTCAATAATACTTGATAAGAACTGTGCGGTAATTGACGGGGTATCTGCAAGGTTTGAGTTCTCAGTTATAAATTGAAAAAACTGATTTATAATTGTTTGTGCGTTGTCAAGTACGGAGTTTTCAGCTTTACTTACATTAAACTGCGCTGAAAAATTTGGTGTGTCGGCTACTGTAGCCGGTTCTGTAATATTTACTAAAGTAAAAACACCGCCAACAATAACATCTGATATTTCTACGTTTTCTGTTTGAGAAGCATTAAATTGCGCCAGAATTGTCTGGGCATTGTCTGAGGTTATATTGTCAGTAAGACTGGTTAAAAATTGAGCAGAACTTGTTTGAGTTCCATCTGAGTTTATGTTTTCTGTAAAACTGGTTACATAATATACTATATTTGTTATAACATCAGTTGCGTTTAGGTTATCGCTAAAGCTAATAAAGTACTGAGCTATTGTGTATGTATCTTGAGTTAAATTTGTACTATCTGTAAAACTGGCTAAGTAATCAACTCTTAAAGAAAAAGGGTTACTATTAATTGTATCAGCTGCGTTTAAGTCTTCAGTGTAGATGGCTAAAAACTGCGCTTGAAAAATCTTTGAATCAGCTGAAGTTATGCTCTCTATTGTAGATAAATAAAAAGATACCGCTGCCGATAACCCATCATCAAAAAATGTGTCTTCTATTAATTCTACGTTGTGGGCTACACCCACCCCTAATGCAGAAAATGGTAACTTAGCAAAAGGGGCGAATCCAAACATATTACTCTTTATTTTCTATAATTACCTCTAAAGACTTCTTTAACATGGTAAAAAATGCGTTCTTACCCACGCCTAACTGGTCAAGGTTAAACTGAGATGAAGCAATTTTACGGTCAAGGTCTACGCAATGTTGAAACAATACTTGCTGTTCCTCGGTTAAGTCTTCAAGGGTATACTCTACATCGTCAATAGTAATCGGGGTTGTTTTTTTCTCGCCCATTCTATTCTCCTAGGTTGTACTACGGTTAAAAAATCTATTCAGCCCAAGGTAATAGCTGTGCTTGAGGGCTTACAGGTGGTGTAATTAGGCTGTCAATCTGTCCTTGTACACAAGCCTGTGCGTTGTCTATTTGGTTCTCAGGAATCCAACCAATAACTAACGCCTCATTTAAATCTTCATAAGGCACAAATGTAGTCTGGTCTGTAGAGTCAAATGTTGTGTTACCTTGGATAGAAGCAGTATATTCTCCGTCTACTCCTGTTACTTGCCAATGTGCATTACAAACGTAATTTGGGTCAGGCTGTTGTACTGTGTACATTGCTGTGATTTTTGTTGTAAATACTGTTGCCATTTTAATTTTCCTTAAAGGGTTGATATTACAAATGCTAATAGTTGGTCATAGCGGATTCCAAGGCGAGTAACTTCTACTGCATTGGGTGTATCTTTTGTAAATGGGCTAATTGATTCTGGTGATGCTTTACCATCTACTTCATACCAAGTATCAGAACAGAACATAGCGTATTTAGATGGGTCTAAACCTTCTGCTTCAAAAGCAGATTGAACTTCTTGAGCAATTACGCCAACGTGAATTCTTGCCCCATCACCTTTTTCCGCAACAGAATCATTAAATTTAAATGCTTTTATTAAACCTTTAATAGATTGTGCAACGGCTTTTTCCGCTGTGTTTAAATCTCTAATTTGCTGTTTTGCATTCGCATCAGAAGTGTTAATTAATGCTGTTGCGGCATAAACAACGCTCCATCTATATGGCGCAACTCCAAGCGCCATAACATTATCTGGGTAAGGATAAAAATTATTGACATCAGAATTAATAGAAGTACTATTCTGTGCTGGAACAT
>Ga0114975_10000476_pt1 | contig 30116 bp, 26 predicted proteins | sample S_130626_EF_Meta_FD_87031 | JGI IMG/M metagenome (GOLD analysis project Ga0114975, IMG submission 87031) | Freshwater microbial communities from Lake Simoncouche, Canada to study carbon cycling - S_130626_EF_MetaG | ecosystem: Environmental > Aquatic > Freshwater > Lake | place: Lake...
AAGGGCAAATATGTGATGTCTGCTTCGATTCTAATACCCATGTCGGTGCTGTCTATAACAACTCCATTAATGGCAATCCTAGGATCATAATTAATAATCTGCTCAACATCTTTTGTTATTAGTTGTTTAACTTCTTCAGTAAAGGGTTCAAATAATAAATCCCATATAATTGTTCCAAAATCAGGATTCATAAGTTTTTCACCTTTACGAATATAAAAGTGATTAATTAAATCTTGTTTTACTAAATCAATATCGTTTAACTTAAAGGTATTAGATGTTTCTTTACTGCTAAATCCTTTATAGGTAAATGATTGCTGACTGTCACTTACGCTTGCTGTGAAGGATGCTACTGATTTTTTATTGTAAATTTTAGCCATTTTATGCGTCCCTATCTGTATTTGTTGGTGTAAAGAAATCAGGTGCCTGATTCTCATGTAGTGCCCACGGTTCGTGCATTGGTATACGTTTCATTATGCTTTTTAATGGTTTACTAACTGCATATCTATTTTTGCCGTCCCATTTTTCTGTTGAGCTAGTTACAACATTTTCGTGTGTTTGTAACAACTCTGTTAACGCTGCATCTGCTGCTGCGGGAGCGGCAGGACCGTTAAGATTAATATTGCCACCTGAAATTGTTGTGTTTGTAGCACCGACTGAAAAATCTCCACCGGCAGTGATTTTTGCTGCGCCTCCACTTTTAATATCAAGTGTGCCAGCAGATGTAATTTTATTATTTCCTGTAGTGTTTATATCTACATTTCCAGTAGTAGTTATAAGCCCATCTTTACCGACTACTATTTCTAAATTTGTTGCAATGTCAGCGTGTAGTCTACCTTCTTCTGCTCTTAAATTTAAATTTCTTCCTGCTTCAAAATTGATATCTCTATCGGCTCTAAAATTTAAATCATTTTCGCTGTGTATACTAATGCTATCTTCGGCATAGATATCGATCTTACCATTGCTAGTCATTTCAATCCAAGTTGTTCCCCTAGCGTTTCCTATATAGATTAAATCTTCGCTATTGTGTAATAGTATCTGGTGCCCTGTTCTTGTACGAACTCTAAAGTATTCATTGTAGGGAATATTAGGATCACCTTTTTCGTTATTTAAAGTGTCGGCATAATCCATTGATCCGGTGCTTGCAGGTTTTTTACGTTGATATTGATCGTCACCATCGTCAAATACCATTGTTGTTCCACCAAGTCTACTAACAGGAACAGTGCTTGGACTCTTTGTTTGTTTCTTTCCAATAAATTGTTTTTTAGCGCCACTTCCTCTATCAAACGGACCGGGGGTGCTAATTCCAAATACTGTATTAGGTATACTACGTCTACTAGTCGATGTAGTGACTCCCCTAACATCGTCTTCTAATAAACCTTGTTCTAAAAATCTATCAGCAATGGGATGAACAGCTTTTTTAATCTTACCCATTTCTAATTTTTTTTCTAGATTATTAGTTTTTCTATTAACTTCCCCCACTGGCAGAGGTTGAGTAGTATCATACTTTTTCTTTTGATCAGCAGTTAGTTCAACTTCTGTTGACCCTGCAATTGCCGGGATCATATGATTTGCAAAGCGTCCGGGTACACAGGCAAACCAATATCCTTCCGATGGTTTACCATCTACAAATGCACACAACACTGTAGTGCCAATTTCCGGTGTAGGAAACCACATTCCGTAACTTTTTTGAGTGTCATTAAAGTCATCTTTGTTTAACCCTTGATACTCATAGGCAGTTACACCATAGAAGGGACTAGCATATTTTAAATTATATGTTTGTCCAATATCTCCTATTTCATTTCCGTTATCTCTTGTAATTGCTGCTTCAACTCCACCCATAAATGAAGGATCCAAATATCCAACTACCTTGGCCATCATGACCCCAGTACCCATTTTACCGGATGCTTCACTAACGGCTGTTCTTTTTTCTGTTGACATTTGTTATCCCATAAAGTCGCCAAGTGCGGCGTTGTTTGCTGCTATGTCTTCATCTGTTGGTCCGGACCTTGGAGGCTCAGGTGTAGTTGTATCGTATAACATCTGTGTTTGTTTGCTAATTGCTTCAGAACCGTCAATGTAATCGTTACCTTGGCCTTGTAATCTCATTAGTTCAAGAGTTTGCTGGAAGGATCCGCCGGAAAATTTGCTGTTGACATAGTTGACTTTGTAAATTCCGCTGAACGGACTAATCCATTCTCCCTTAGGAAAATTGTATAATCCACCTTCACCTGTAACTCCTAAATTAGGTTCTATAGGACTTCTCCAAGATATAAAAACATAAATTTCGCTAGCTTCCCAATTCATACTAGCATCTGTAGTGACTTGTGGATTACTACTTTCTTCTGCAAAATAATTAGAATTAATTCCGCTGTCAGATATAAAAAACGGATCTCCTAAAATATCAATGTTGACATTTGCTAAATCTTTAGAGCCGTTTAAGAATGCATGATTAAATGCATCAGCAATCACTTGTTCAACTGTTTTATCTCCAGAGGCAGTTCCTGTTTTAATACTGTAATCAGGCTTAATTGCGGCTCCTCCAGCTAGTGAAGTAACACCACTAGAAGCTTCGCCTTTTTGTATAATTGCTTGATTTTTTTGTTCATCGGTGCCTGCTTGAATATCTTTATTAGCAACACTACCGTGCTGATTAGGTGGAGTTGGCATTTGTCCTTGGAACCACAAAGCATTTAATTGTATATCAAACTTTAATAAATCATTATTTGTTCCTGTATAGATATAATCATATTTTTTTGCAATAATCTTTTGTAGTGCTCCTCGACCTGGAGGTGCTGCATTAGGATTTTTAAATACTGCAGAATCGACTTTGTAAGGAACTATACGATAAACGTATTTTTTTGCCCTTACATTTCGTAATGGATCATATTCTAATAGTTGTATTTGACAATCAATTCTATACCAATTAATTGCATTATCTACAATTGCCGTAGGTTTGATTGCATTTTCGGCAAACTTAGAACTTAAAATAATTCTATTAATAATTTGACTTATTTTTTCTCCTTGTGGAAAAGTAAATAATCTTAAATTAGTATCAATAGACATTTTTTCTTTAATTACTTTTTGACCCTTTTCATCTACAACATCGCTTTCTGATTTGAAAACATAATTACCACCGGAGGTTGCATCAAATCCCATAGTGTTAACATCACTACCTATTGCTCCACTGCCGAAGTCAACATCACTATCGTCTTCAGAAGTACCGAGATTTATAGGAATCTGAGCATTGGGGTCGGCGGTGGCTCTAAGACTATCTGTGGATGTTGACTTATCCTCTGTCCCCACCGGATCTGAAGCACTTACCGGAAATACTATCTGATACACGTCTGGATATGTTTGTTGTTTTTTAGCCACACGTTCTCGTTGAATTCTATTTAAAGTAGTGCATAAACTTCTTGCACCTGACGACAATACACTCTTACAAGTTTCGCCGGTGATTGATATTTCGTTAGGAACAACATTAACAAGATCACTAAATCCAGAATAGTGCAGTGGCATTGCTGTTACTTTGTATTTGCTTCCACCTTCATCTACTTTAAATTCTATTTGATTAATACGAACAGTAAAATATCTAGTTAGGTCGTCAGTTGATGAAAAGATTGCGCCGTTGTCTTTGAAACCTTTAAATTCTAACATTAACAAATATGGTGTTACTTCTAGATAACTAGGATATCCTGCATTAACTGCGGCAGTTTTCATACTCTGTAAAAATAATCCCATACTGTAAGGTTCGAATACATCAAAGGTAATGTTAAAATTATTTGTGTTACCTTCTTTAGCACCTGGAGCAACATTGTGCTTCATTTGTACGTTGTCTATAAAATACTCAGGGGCGCCGTTTACTGTATTTGCACGTTTGTCGTCAAACCTACCGGCCGATGATAAAATTACATTGTTTAGTGCTGATGGATTATTCCTATATAATTTAGGATTGTTAAATTGATTTGGTTCTAAACAGGCCAGTGTCCATAGAGGAGCATAAGAAGCAAATTGTTCTAATACGTTTTCATACGGGGGGCCGCCGGCAGGCGAGTTTACAAAAGCAGTTAACAATGGAGCAATTTTAGCAGGATCAGGTTCATAGTTTTGACCTTGTCCTGGAGTCATTGTTGCTCCACCGACAACGGCATTAGTCAATTGTCTTGCAGATCCAACCGCTAGATTAATTGCCGCTGCTACATTAAGAACCGGGTTGCCATCGGGTCTTAATACATTTCCTAGAGCTTGCCCGATATCACGAAAATCTGGCATGTTAAACCCCTATGTACTTTTCTATATTAGATTTTTTAGGACAATAGATTTGTGTGCCCGGGGAAAAATCATATATAGGATCTTTGAGAATGCTCATGTTACGCTGCACAAATACCCACCATAGTTTTGGATTACCGTATAAATCATAAGCTAATAAATCCGGTCTATTCTTATACTGAGTTTCAATTGTATATAAGAAATCATCTGCTTCTGCAGGAACTGGTCTAATTGTTATTAACTCTAGATAAAGATTATTTTGCTTAGAGTTATAATATGGTGATGCTCGATTGTAAGTTGCCATTTTAGATGTATCCCGTTAGTTTGCCGCCGGCATAATCTTTTAAATTAAATTGTCTTAATCGTGTTCTATTATAGATAGGCGATACAGTAACGCTGATAGTTGACATGATCGGAACCCATGTCGGTGCCCCGCCACTAGCAGGTGTATATTTCATGTAGTTTACATCGTCTTTAAAGTCTACGCTAAAACTTTTTACAATCACAGGAACATTATTAAAAATTCTTGCACCATATCCTGTTAAATTACAAACTACAGGAGGATTACCAACATGTTCGCCTTGTCCGAAAAACATTTTTGTTGAAGTTTTTAAGAATGTAGTCCCTTGTATCCAATATTCTGCATCCATTTCGTTTTCTACAGAAAACTCTCCACTAATTTGAATATCGTCTACCTGACTATTTTTATAAGCATAGAACGGTTGAATATTGTGTATCGGATCTATCTGCGAGTAGTTAGCTTTTGATGCTACTGTGATGCTTGGCAAATAGGGCCAAACAAATCCACCAGTTTCAGATAGTCGACTAAATGCGCCTCCAAATAAACCAAAGTTGCAATTTAATTTAACACGCCAGTCAGCTTCTGACCCCGCTTTTAACTCAACAAATGCTCCCTGTTGCTTAAATAATTCTGCACCACTAGGTAGATTCTTTCCTCTTGTCATACTGAGAAGATTGTTTAACATTCCAGCTGCCGATGAAATTTGTCCAGCTGCTGCTGCTAGACCACCGCCTAGTCCACCACTGGCTAACCCTAATTTGTTTAAACTTGCACCAATAGCTGCACTAGCATTACTGATTGCACCGGCGGCGCCGCCTAATGCACCCGCAGCACCCGCTAATGCTCCTTGTGCATTTGAAACCATACTTTGTATAGGGTTTCCAATGTTACCAAGTGCTGAAGCTGCTCCACCTAGCGCACCACCTGTCTTGCCAATTAACTCGCTGGCTGCAGATGTTGCTCCGTTCAACCCGCTACCTAGTTCGCCAGCTAGACTGCCAATTTTAGAATCCAATCCTGCTTTAAGAGATGCAAAATTTGTGCTGGCTATTGCACCGCTTGCTGCGGCAGAGGCAGAGTTTACCTGCGCTGACACAGAAGAAACTAACTTAGCCAAAGGATTTGTAGATAATGCCATTTTGAATGAATTTTCCTATTATTCAGTATTTATTCTTGACAAAATGTGCTATTATATTAACTAATGGAGAAACCACCGTCAATGACACCTATACCTAAAGTAAAATATCTAACGAACAAGGATCTACTAAAAGAAATACATTTAAGCAAAAATACATATTGTTCATATGTAGATCCTAGCTATGGAGATTATGATATTATTCTCCCTAGTCTAGAAAAACTTAATATTAGAACTGTAGCAGAAGCCAAAAGAAATAAAGCAATTAAAATGAGCAAGAAAGCTCACGAGATAGCGCAATCGGGAGGAAAGAAATTTCCTGCCAAAGACTACGAAGTAGATTATAAAAAAATTCAGAAAACAGACGTAGTATTTCGTATTATGACGTTTGAACATGTGCCATTGGCGCCCGGTCGTAAAAAGACTCTCAAGAATACTGCTGACAGTCATGAAAAAGTAAATTTTCCTCCATTCCAACATTGGAAATACGACGACAATGATAATTTGATCTTAGTCGGCAAGAGTCATTGGAAGGGAGACTTTGTTACTGGAACGTTTAATAAAGAACACGGAAAGATGACTAACAATCTTGCACGTATGTTTTTAAAACTTTGTGAGCGTTATGCTACTAGAGGTAATGTTCGTGGATACACCTACAACGATGAAATGCGTGGGCAGGCTATTCTTCAACTAACTCAAATAGGACTTCAATTCGATGAAAGCAAATCTGACAATCCTTTTGCTTATTATACTGCTGCTGTTACAAATAGTTTTGTGCGTATCATTAACATCGAGAAACGAAATCAAAATATCAGAGACGATATTCTCGAAATGAATGGTATGAATCCTAGTTGGACTAGACAGAATGCCAGTGGAGGTAGTCAATATAACGGCCCTGCTGCTGCTGGAGACGGCGGTGGTAGCGATTGGGATTGACCCGTGTGTTGTAAAATAGTACAATACTAAAGGAGAATCTATGTCATTATTTAAAAAAGTAGCGTGTTTTACTGATATCCATTTTGGTCTTAAATCAGGAAGTCGTACACATAATCAAGATTGCGAAGATTTTGTAACTTGGTTTTGTGAAACTGCCAAGGCAGCAGGTGCAGAAACTTGCATCTTCCTTGGCGACTGGCATCATAATCGCAGTACTACAGATGTTAGTACTATGAATTATACCGTTTCAAACTTAGAGAAGCTTAATAATAACTTTGAAAAAGTATATCTTATCATGGGTAATCATGATGAGTTTTATAAAGACAAACGTGAAATCCATAGTCTAGAATTTGCTAGACTGTTCCCTAATATTCAAGTTGTTAATAAAACACACACTGACGGTGATGTTACTATTATGCCGTGGTTAGTTGGGGACGAATGGAAAACTATTCCAAATATTAAAAGCAAATACATATTTGGACATTTAGAACTACCTAGCTTCTACATGAATGCCATGGTACAGATGCCGGATCACGGGCAGGTACAGAGTAGTCATTTTGTTAATCAAGAATATGTATTCACTGGTCATTTTCACAAAAGACAAAATTCTCAAAACATATGGTATATGGGTAATGCATTCCCACACAACTACGCCGATGCAGGTGACGATGATCGAGGTATGATGTTATTAGAATGGGGCAACAAACCTGAATTTAAAACTTGGCCTGGGCAACCAATTTATAGAACTTATAAACTTAGTCAAATTATTGATACCCCTGATGCTCTACTCAGAGAAAAAATGCATTGTCGTGTTACTATCGACTTGCCTATTAGTTTTGAAGAAGCAAACTTTATCAAAGAACAATTTATTCCACAATACAACTTGCGTGAACTAATGCTAATACCGGAAAAGGTAGAAGTAGAATCAAATTCAGTTCCTATAGATATTAATTTTGAAAGCGTAGATACAATAGTCATGAATCAAATTAATGCTATTGAGAGCGATAGTTATAACAAAGCAATGTTGTTAGACATTTACAAAGACCTATGATAAAAATTAAAAATTTAACAGTACGTAATTTTATGAGTGTTGGCGCACAAACTCAAGCTATTGGGTTTGACAAAGGAAATCTAACATTGGTGTTAGGTGAAAATTTAGATTTAGGTGGAGACGATAGTGGAGCTCGTAATGGTACTGGCAAAACAACTATTATTAACGGACTCAGTTATGCTATTTTTGGCACAGCATTAACAAACATTAAAAAAGATAACCTCATTAATAAAATTAACGGCAAGGGAATGTTGTGTACTGTTAGTTTTGAGAAAGACGGTGTTGATTATCATATTGAAAGAGGTCGCAAGCCTAACCTATTGAAGTTTAGTATTAACGGACAAGAACAAGAATCTACAGATCGAGACGAAAGTCAAGGTGATAGTAGAGAAACACAGAAAGCCATCGATGAGTTATTCGGTCTAAGTCATGATATGTTTAAAAATATCATAGCATTGAACACTTACACTGAACCGTTTTTGTCTATGAAATCTTCTGATCAAAGAAATATTATTGAGCAATTGTTAGGTATTACACAGTTGTCTGAAAAAGCAGAAGCATTGAAGGAACAAATTAAATTATCCAAAGATGCTATTGTAACAGAGAATACAAAAATTGAAACAATTAAAATTTCAAATGAAAAAATACAACAAAGTATTGATGCTCTAGAACGTAAACAACGCATGTGGGAAGAACAGCATGAAACTAATGTTACTAATCTAGCAAAAGCCATTGACAAACTATTGCATATTAACATCGACGATGAAATTCTGGCGCATCGAGCATTAGATGCACACAACGTAAAACGTAAAACTATTAACGATCTTAATAGTTGGATTAAGCGATGTGAATTAGATGAAACTAGAGAACAAAAACTAATTGACACTCTTAAGATAGAAATTGCTAGTTTAGAAAATCATACATGTCATAGTTGTGGACAGTCATTTCATGACGACAAACAAGTTATATTGCTAGAAAAGAAGAAAAAAGATCTACAAGAAGCTGCATTACAGGCATTAGCTACTAACGGTCAATTACTCGAACACTCCGAGGCGCTTGCAACTCTAGGAGAGTTAGATGCTATGCCAGAAGTAACTTACGATAATCTAGAACAAGCGTTAAATCACAAAAATACATTGAGTAGTCTAGAACGTGATTTAGAAGTTAAATGTTCAGAAAGCAATCCTTATCTTGAACAAATTAACGAACTTAAAAATACCGCTGTACAAGACATCAACTGGGATTCAGTAAATCAACTGGTTAAACTTAAAGATCATCAAGAGTTTTTATACAAGTTATTAACAAATAAAGATAGTTTTGTTCGTAAACGAATAATTGATCAGAACCTAGCCTTCTTAAATCAACGATTAACCTACTATCTTGATAAGATTGGATTACCACACATTGTAGAATTTCAGAACGATTTAACGGTGATTATTACACAACTTGGGCAGGACTTAGACTTCGATAATCTCAGTAGAGGTGAACGAAATAGACTCATATTGAGCATGAGTTGGGCGTTCCGTGATGTGTGGGAAAACCTATATACTTCTATTAATTTGTTGTTTATTGACGAATTAGTAGATAGCGGCATGGATTCTAGTGGTGTTGAATCCAGCATTGCGGTATTAAAACGCATGAGTCGAGAGCGTGATAAGAATATTTTCTTAATTTCACATCGAGACGATTTAGCTAGCCGTGTAAATCATGTACTTAAAGTTATTAAAGAGAATGGATTTACTAGCTATTCAAATGACGTGGAGATTGTTGCTTGAGTACAGATTCGCATGATAACATGATTCATGCATTTCAAGAATATTTTAAATGGCAGACCCGTTTTGAATACACAGGTGTAGACGAAGCGGGAATTAAGGCACGATACTGGTTATCAGAAATTAGAAACGAAGCAAGCATTAGGCGAACAGAAATCCAAAATAAGCGAAAAGATAGGCGAACAGCCAGAAATGGCAAAACAGGAAGGCCACGTAAACTAATTACGTGATGACATGGACTTATAAGAAGAAAGAAGTTACTGAAATCTCTGAAGATTACCTTGGTTTCGTATATCTTATTACTAATGTTGTCTCTGGTCGCAAGTATATAGGCAAAAAACTAGCTAAGTTTGCAAAGACAACTTATAAAACGGTTACTTTGAAGAACGGCAAAAAGAAGAAAAAGAAAATTAGAGGCAAGATCGAAAGCGACTGGAAGGACTATTATGGTTCTAGCGATGCGTTAACAGCAGATATACAGGCATTAGGCAAAGACAATTTCACCAGAGAAATACTATTCTACTGCAAAAACAAATCAGAATGCAGTTATATTGAGGCAAGAGAACAATTCAAACATAAAGTTCTAGAATCAACTGACTGGTACAACGGTCATATACAAGTTCGAGTTCACGGCTCACACATTATTAAGAATAAGCTACCGTAGGCACATAGTAGGCTCAATAAATTTAGGCAAGTTATCGCCAAACAAGCCCGCACAGGCGATTATATTGTGCCCAAAATCCGTTCTGATGTGTGACGGTAAGGAATCTCTTATTGGCGAAGAGTAGCAAATCACTATCCTTAACAGGACGACGATCGGATATGCCTTTCATAAAACCGGTTTGATTTGTAAGAGAATTCAGTAGACAAGGCTAAAAGAAGGGAGAAAAACCCTTAGACTAATGTATGTGTTAGCGTATGTATGTTAGTCCACCGTCAGTAATAAGACAAAGCTCGTGGTACCGGCTGACCGCCACTGTAATGCTTTAACGCTAAGTGTATTGTGCAACTCACATAATGCTAACTTTACCCTGCTCGGGTAAAGTGTGACTGAACAATCTACATAATACTTAAACTGCTTCGCAGTAAAATATCTCATCATTAAAGAAGAAAAAATTCGTTGAGCGTTAAGCGAAAACGAATACGAGCGTTAGCTCGTAAATACAATAAATAACACATATATCTTTAGGTTGAGCATGAGAATACAACAATTATCTACTAGTAAGCATTATCTCTATGAAGGACTGGACTATAGTAATAGAAAAACTATGGTTTTATGGGAAAGTGCTGGCTTACAATTAAAAGAAGCAGCTCTAACAGCTGATCAAATACAAAGTCTATTTGCTGAGATTGAGAAATCAGCAACAGATGCTGGGGGTAATCGTACAGCCCTAGGTATTGGCAAAGATGCAATGTCTGCTGTTAATAAAGCATGGGAAGATCTAAAAACAAAGATTCAAGATAGTGGTCCGATTAAAGCTGTTGATCAGAAATATGATGATGTTGTTGGGAAGATCGAAAAAGGTTTAGGTGGCCCAGACAATGCTGTTAATCAAGTAATTCAAAAATATCGTCAATTTGCTAAAGATCATCCTATTGCACAGGGTCTAATCTATTCAGCACTAATTGCTGCTGCTGGTATTAGTGGTGCAGGTCTAGGTGGAGCAGCAGTATTAGGACTGCTCAAGATGACAGACAAGCTGCTACAAGGTGAAAAATTTAGTAGTGCTGCATATGCTGGCGGTAAAACTGGTGCTATGGCCTACGGTGCAAGTAAAATTGGAGATTATGTCAAGGGCAAAATGGCAGACAAAGATGCCTATGATGCCATGGGTGATGCACAGGATCTAAGACAACAACTAGGCGATCCTAATGGCGAATTGCCTGGCGCTAGTTTAAAAGTAGGCCAAGAACTTCCGGACGGCGAAACTATTACTGGATTAGATTCAAGTAACCCAAATGCAGGTGTTACTATTACAAAACCAGATGGCGGAACATATACAGTTAGTCGAGACACTGCCCAGTCAATGACAGGTCAAACTGGTATTAGTCCTCAATCAACTGGCCCTGTTTCAACAGGTGCTGCTAGTGATCCTTCTGCAGGTGTTACTGACACTGTAGCCAAGCGTGGTAATTCGGGTTGGGACACAATGAAGGCAAATACAAATCCTGATGGTAGTCCATTGACAGTAGATCAAATAAATGCTGCTAAGGCTTCGTTACGTGCAGGTAATGCAACTGATATGTCCACCCCGACAGATGCTGGATCAACAGTTGCATCTAAAGCAGCAGATGTTGCTGTTGGTGCTGGTAGTCCGCCACCGGCCGGAGCAGCATTTAATTCTGCCTATCTACAACAGGTAGTAGATGCAGAAGGTAAAAGCGGTATAAGATTTAAAATTAGTCCCGAGGATGCACAAAAAGCTCTAGATTGGCAAGACTCAAATGGCGGACAACTTGTACAGGCTGCTAGTACCGCAGGCAAAGCTGCCTCTGGATATAGTAAAGACTACTTAGAAAAAGTCTTAAGTGGTGATCATCCACGCCCAATGATTTCAAAAGAAAAAGCTGCTGCCTTATTGAAGAGTATGGAAAGCGTTAATCGTAGTGGAAAACGATTAAGTGAAGGTCAGATTTATCTAGTTTTTAATCGTGTCTGTACTGTTAACAATTATATGTTATCAGAAGGTCGATTAGTTGAAGGTCCTATGGATTGGGCTAAAGGACTTGCAGGTAAAGCAATAGGTAAAGCTAAGACAGTTGGACATAATTTAACAACTAAAGTCACTGCCGACAAATTAAACTCAGCTTGGCAAAAAGCTGGAAGTCCAATGGACAGTGCCAAACTTAAGGCATTCTTAACACAGCAAGGTGTTTCACCGGAAGTAGTAGACACTGTATATTCATCTATGAAAATAACAGATGCACCAGCCGATCAACAAGGACAAGCAGTTGACTTTGAACAAGTTAAAGCAATGATTGCTAAATTACCTTTAGATAGAAAAGAAAGATTATTAAAATATATACAAAAGAATTCAGGATCTGCTGCGCCAGCAGCACCGAATAGAGATGCCGGAGACGGCCGCATAGAACCAACACTCGCATAAGGAATAACACCATGAGAATTAATGAATTTTTAACCGAATCGGAATTGCAAGAAGGCCCAATTCTAAATAAAATAGGAGCAGGCATCGGCAAAGCTGTTGGAACAGCAGCCAAGGGAGTCGGAGCAGTTGCTGGCGGAGTTGCGGGATTAGGTCGTGCAATCAAAAAAGGTTTTACGGCAGGTAGAGACACAGTCGGTGGAGCAGGCGACGATGAAGCAGATGCAGCACCAGCAGGAGGAGGTGCCTCAGCAGCACCAGCAGCACCAGCAGGTAATGCACCAGCAGGTAATGCACCAGCAGCGCCAACAGCACCAGCAGGTAATGCGCCAGCAGCACCAGCAGGTAATGCACCAGCAGGTAATGCACCAGCAGCGCCAGCAGCACCAGCAGCACCAGCAGCACCAGCAGGTAATGCACCAGCAGCGCCGGCAGCACCTAAATCACAATTTGGAAAATTATCAGCAGCAGCAAATGGCGAACCCGCAGCACCGGCAGCTAATCCTAAAGCAGATACAGCATATGCTCAAGCGCAAAAAGCAATTGCAGGATTAGATTCTAAACAAAAAGGTGAGTTAGTTGCAATGTTGCAGAAAGAAGTTAGTAAAAAACCGCCTGCTGCTCCGAAGACAAAAGCTGATCCAGGTGCAGGAGCAATGGGTAACATGGCAGGACAGTTAGCTAAAGGTGGAGCAGCAAAACCAAACACAATGGCTAATGCTCCAGTGAGCAAAACAAATACTGCCAAGCCCGGTAATCCAAATGCAGCACCAGCCGGTAACTACAATGGAAATACCGGAGCACCGGTATCAGGTAAAGCTAAAGCAGATGCAGAATTTGATGCTAGTCCAGAAGGTCAAGCAATGCAAGCTAAAGTTGATGCAATGGGAACTACTCCAACAAAACCAAAAAGAGCATCAAGAGCTAAAGCGCCAGCAGCAGCGCCTGTAGATCCTACAGCAGCACCAGGTGCTGAGCCAACAACTCCAAAGAAGAAAGGTGGACGTAAGAAGCCAGCAGCACCAAGTCAAGCAGAGATTGATGCAGACAGAGATCGTATCATGGGTAACTTTACCGACAGCGTTAATCGATATAAGAAAGTTATAGCAGAAAATGCTATTAGGTCCGGAGAGATTAGTATTTTTAGAAAGCGTTAAACAAAAAGGGCTCTAAGAGCCCTTTTTTATTAGAAGAACGGTAGTCCCGACTTTTTAGTTGTTTCAAGATTGTCTTTGATGATTTCACCAACTATACCACGTTCCTCACTACTGAGCATTAATGCATCCCAGTAATTCATGCCACGCATGTACCAGCATATCTTCAAGATATCTTTTTTAATTTCCTTAGCCTCTTTTTCGAGATGCTGCACATACAGTAGGATCTCCGGCTGAGGAAGAATTAAGAGCCTACCCCGAAAAAATTTGTTTGATCCATTGTAAGCTCAACGTTAAATTCGTGCTCACATTCTAGACATTTAACATTTTGAGATTTTAATGACATTAAATCTTTCATTTCGGAAATACGTTCGTTTACCATGTTGAATACTTGACTTGATGTATTCTCCATAAACTCTTTAATCATACCTTTGTCATTAACAATCCCTTCGGGAGTTTCAATACTAGCAATACAATTGACAACAATATCAACAGTAAGTTCTGTTAATTTTACAAAACTCTCACCAAACTTTTCAACTTTTTCTTCTTCTGATAAGTTTTCATCTGTTACCACTGCAATTAACTTTTGTTGTTCAAACGTCTTGATAGCAGCTTTGGTAATTTCTTTATAGTTGTAAGGTCTTAGATTAATAATCAATCCGTTGACCTCTAATCGACTATCATAATGGAACTCGGCAGCATGATCTAAATATTTTAATAAATCTAAATCGTATTCATTTCGATGCTCGCATGCAGGACAGTCTGTTGATACTTCCATGCTTTCACCATAACTGGCAATACGGATAGCAATTAACACAGTGTCCAAATCAATGCTGGGCATAAGCCAAGGATTTTTAATAGCCGGAATGCAACTTTTAATAACCTCAACAGTTGCTTGCCCGTTCATTAATGCATCCGGAGTCTTAAACATTAATTCGTCTTTAGCTGTCATTGCATACACAGCATATTCGTCGTTTTGACTTACATCTAACGATCCTTCTTTATAATACTCACCGTGACTAGGCAATCGAATAAACAATTTTGGTTGTCTAAAATAATTGGCTAGAGGGTTGCCAATAGGCTTATTAACTTGATCTGACATTTTTTTCTCCGATAAATACTTTATCTACTCGTGTATTTATATGCGTAGTTTTTGGGGTTTTATTAAATGGCAGAAGTAACCGGTGATTTTGGCGGACAGCCAATACAATTAAACAACGCAGCTACTGAAGCAACGTTGAAGCAACTTCTTGCGGCAATGCTGGCCAGTGTGGCGCAGCAGGGTAAGAATACCAAAAAAGATATTAAAATACAGCAAGACCTAGAAGCAGAATTACGAAAGATAGCCAAAGGCGCACAGGATTTTAAGAAAGCACAAGCCGATGCCGCTGCTGCTACTAAAGATAATACTAAGAAAATAGATGATGCTGCTGAAGCCACGAAGAAAAATACCAAAGCAACAGCAGATGCAAAGAAAGCACAAGAAGAATACAAAAAGAAACTAGAAGAAAACATTGCAATGATCGGAGCATTAAGCTCTGCCATTGAAAACGGTGTTGGACAAATTAACAAAATAACTAGTAGCTTTACCAACATGGGTAGCAGTGTTACGGCAGCAGCAGCGTCGTTAAGCGCAATACCAGTAGTTGGTAATATGCTTGCCGGAGTGTTTGGTACAGTTGCCGGAGCAGCTGAAAAGAGTTACAAAGCCTTTCAGCAATCTGCTAGTGTTGGTGCAAACTTTGGCGGTAGTATTAATGACATGATTCGTGCATCTAGTGATGCAGGATTAACCTTTGATCAGTTTAGTGGAGTTGTTGCAAAGAACGGTGAAGCATTAGCTTTACTAGGTGGAAGCACTAGAGATGGCGCAAAACGACTAGCAGAACTAGGTAAAGAAATTAAAAAGTCTCCATTAATGGGAGAACTTGCAGGACTTGGCTACAGCACAGAAGAAGTTAATTCTGGTATGGCCAAATACTCAAGTATGTTGGCCAAGACAGGTCAGTTGGAAGGAAAAACAAATGCACAATTAGTTGCTGGCAGTGCAGAATATCTTAAGAATTTAGATCAACTATCTCGACTAACTGGACAGAGCAAAGATGCATTACAAGCCCAACAAGATGCGCTAATGGCCGATGCTCAGTTTCGTTCAAGATTGCAAGGCATGGACGAAGCCGGACAAGCACGATTGAATAAATTAATGTTGAGTTTGCCTGCTAGTCTACAAAAAGGTGCTAAGGAATTTATAGCCTTCGGTGGTGCCACTACTGATGCTGGTAGAGAATTTGCAACATTCATGCAGAAAGGTGCAGGAGCATCTAATGCAGCATTTAGAGAAATTGAACAAAGTGGTACGTTGTCACAGAAAGGTGCCGATGCTGTATACAGTGCTATTAAAGAAGATGCCGATGCACTTAAGAAAAGCGGTACCGGTAAATTAATTGCCAACGTTGGTAATGGTGCGCAACAGGCCATTGCATTAGATGCAATGAATCTTTCCGCAAGAAAAACTACAACATCACAAATACAAAAGCAACAAGAAGAAGAATTAGCAGCACAAAAAGAAAGAACTAAGAAAGCTCAGGAAGGAATGAATCCTGAGGCAATGATGAAATTCCAACAGTTGATTGCTGAAACAAGTAATCGATTTACAGAGATGGTTGGTAATCATTTACCTCAACTACAAAGTATGTTTACAAAGCTAGCAGGCTTTGTCGAGTCGTATGTACTACCAGCATTTTCTTTAATTGCAAAACACATTGAAATTGTTGTTGCTGGTATGATTGCACTAAAAGTAGCACAGCTGGCTTATAAAGCTGCAATGTTTGTTGAGAAGATGAAAGAAGGTAAACGTCCAGCAGGTACCTCGGCTGATCCAATTCATACTACCGATGGTGGCAAAGGTGGTGGACTTGACGGCGGTAATGGTAAGGGCGGTAAGAAAGGTGGCAAAGCAGGTGGAATGAAAGGTGCAGGCGGCCTCGTAAAAGGGGTAGCAGTGCTTGGTGCAGTAACAGCACTAGTTGGTTTGTATGATGATATCAAAGATGTTAATAAAGAAGTTGATTCTGGAGATATCACCGAACGTGAAGGAACTGTAAAGAAAGGTGAAGCTGTTGGTACCGCTGCAGGTACCGCAGGGGGAGCATGGGCCGGAGCAGCCGCAGGAGCAGCTATTGGTTCAGTAGTACCTATTGTTGGTACAGTTGTAGGCGGCTTAATTGGCGGAGCCATTGGTGGTTGGTTGGGTGGAAAAGGTGGTGCAATGATTGGTAGTAGTGTAACAGAAGCTGTTACAGAATTATCAATGGACGATCTCAAGAAAGATAAAAATCTTTATAAACAATATCTAGACAAGTATAATGAATCGCTAAACCGCAATTTAAAATTAGGTAAATCCAAAGAAGAAGCAGATAAACTTGCAATAGCAGAAGCCAATAAAGCCCTCAATGTTAAGAAAGAAGAAATAAAAGTCACCAAAGCCAAAATTGAAGCAGATGCAAAAGCAGCAGATGCAGCAAAAACAGCAGCAGCAACACCAGCCGAACCTGCGCCAGAATTAGATTTTGGTGATCCACAAAAACTATTTGATTCATTTAAGAAGCGCCAAGATGCACTATCCGGACAACCGCAAGTTGCACCTCCTGCCGGCAACGTTCCTGCTCCGGCAGCAGTAGTACCACCGGGCGGCGCTGTTGCTACTCCTCCACCACTTAAGCAAGATCAAACTAAAAATATGGAGTTGATTAAAGCAGCTCTACAAAAACAAGGAATAACAGATCCTAAGTACATTGCAGCAACACTTGGCAATGTTATGAAAGAGACTGGCGGTCAAAGTAAGTCGGAAAATTTAGATTACTCTAAAACTAGTAATGATAGAATTAAATCAGTATTTGGTTCTAGAGCAGCAGGCAAGACTGATCAAGAATTAAATCAAATAAAATCAGACCCTAAACAAATGGGTGAGATGATGTATGGCGCAAGTACTAAAATGGGCCAACAGATGGGCAACACTGAACCGGGCGACGGTTGGAAATATCGAGGTCGTGGCTTTATTCAACTTACTGGTAAAAGCAATTATGCACAGGCATCTAAGGCAATTTATGGTGACGACAGGTTAGTTCAAAACCCAGACTTGGTAAATGACCCAGCAGTAGCAGCTGAAGTTAGTGCTTGGTACATGAAGAAAGGCAAGTCAGCAATGGCTGCTAAAATGGGCATAGACGAAAAGAATATGTCTCAAGGTGATGCTAACTTATTAGCAACTAGTCAAATTGCAGGTGGTGATGTCCGCAAAAAAGGTAGTTACCTAGCCGGCGAAGTAATGAATAAAGTTACTGCATATTCTGGACAAATGGCTGGTATTGCCGGAACAGCCCCAAGTGCAGAAGCAGCAACAGCGTTAGCAGCTAATAAAAAATTACCAGCAGCAGCACCGGTTGTTGCGGCAGCAGCACCGGTCGTTGCAGCAGCACCTCCAACAGATAAAAAATTACCAGCAGCAGCACCGGTTGTTGCGGCAGCACTGCCGACAGATAAAAATAAGACAGATGCAGCTAACCCAATGGCTAAAGATCCATCACAACAAGTAGCCACAGCACAACCAACAGATAAGAATAAGAAAGATACTGCACTAGCACAGCCAGTTGGACAGCAGACTGCTCCCGGTAATAATAACTATGATTTTGGAATGTCAGTTGCAATTGCCGGACAAACATTCCAGGCAGCGGTATTAAAAAGTGCTCAACTAATTGATACTACTTTTGGAAAATTTAGTGCTTCTTTTGATAAAACAAAATCAGTATCGCCTAATGAAACAAATGCAAAAGTAGCAAATGAGAATTTGCAGAAAAGTATTGATAGTACTTTTGGAAAATTTAGTACTGATGTTACATCAATGTCAACTGATGCAACAATGGCCAATGCCGCAAATCAAAACTTACAGAAAAGTATTGATAGTACTTTTGGAAATTTTAGTACTGATTTTGCAAAGATGTCATCAACTTCAACAATGGCCAATGCGGCAAATGAAAATTTACAGAAGAGTATTGATGCCACTCTTGGAAATTTTAGCACTGATTTTGCAACTATATCATCTGATAAAACACCGGCCGACACGGGACCTAGTAATCTACAAAAAATTATAGATAGTATTGTTGGAAATTTTAGTTCGTTGTTTGATAACACAAAAGTAGAATCACCTGATATAAATCTAGCAAATGAAAATTTACAGAAAAGTATGGATACTGCTTTTGGAAATTTTAGTTCGTTGTTTGATAACACAAAAGTAGAACAGCCTGACACAACAGCATTATCAGATAATACAAAAGAATTATTAACAAGTGCTCAGATGATTGATACTACTTTTGGAAAAGTTGGATCACTATTTGAAAAAACACAATTATCTTCACCGGACGCATCAACTGCAACCGCAACAGTTTCAGCAGATACAACAAAAGCATTAATAGAAAAAATGTTTGCAGACAGCCAAACACAATTAGCCCAACTACAAACAATAAAAGACTCAAAAGCAAGTGATACTGAAACTAAACCTGGACCAGGAACAGGAGCTCCGGGTGCCGGTGGAGTTTCAACTCTTAATGAAGTGGTAGCTAGTTTAGAAATGTTAAATAAACAGATAGGACAATTAATTGGTATAAGTAGAACTACCGCCGATTTAAATGAAAGTCAGCTACGTGTACAAAAGAACATGGGTGGTGACATGTTCTTATCAGCTTAACGGAATAACGCATGTCTTGGAAAAAATATTTTACACCAGTAAACGTCGATAACCAAAGGGGCAACATAAGCCCAATTGGCAGTGGCGGCCGCCCCGGCCCTGCTAGATCAAACTATTCTAGCTTTTTACCCGATGTATATGCCGGAGCACCGAATCGTGTTGACAAATATATGCAATACGACACTATGGATATGGACAGTGAGGTTAATGCTGCTCTAGACATTCTTGCAGAATTCTGTACACAAAAAGACAAAGAAAACTCAACAGCCTTTCATATTTTCTTTAGAGGACAACCAACTTCAACTGAAGTTAAATTAATCAAAGAAAGTCTTCAAAAGTGGAGTAAACAACAAAAATTTGAAACTAGGATTTTCCGTATTGTACGCAATGCATTCAAATACGGAGACTGTTTCTTTATTCGTGATCCACAGACTCTAAAATGGTTATTTGTTGATGCAGCTAAAGTTAGCAAAATTATTGTTAATGAAAGTGAAGGTAAAGTTCCCGAACAATATGTAGTTAGAGATATAAACTTTAATTTCAAAGAGTTAATCGCAGTAACGCCACACGGTACTACCAATACAGCACCCAGTGGTACTAGTTCTTACACTAGTGGAGGAGGAGGCGGTAGAGGTATGGTAGGTTCGGCAGCACAGCCTCCAGGCACTCGTTTTAGTAATCAAACTAACGAAGTTACAGTTGATGCTAAAAATGTTGTACATATTAGTCTAAGCGAAGGGTTAGATAACAATTATCCGTTTGGTAATTCGTTATTAGAATCAGTATTCAAAGTCTACAAGCAGAAAGAATTGCTTGAAGATGCTATTATTATCTATCGTATACAACGTGCTCCGGAACGTAGAATCTTCTATATTGACGTAGGTAATATGCCAGCACACATGGCTATGAGTTTTGTAGAACGTGTTAAAAATGAAATACATCAACGCAGAATTCCTAGTTCAACAGGTGGTGGCACTAATATGGTTGATGCTAGCTACAACCCACTGTCAGCATCGGAAGATTACTTTTTCCCGCAAACAGCAGAAGGCCGTGGATCAAAAGTTGATACATTACCGGGCGGCACTAATCTAGGTGAAATTACAGACTTACGTTATTTTACCAATAAGTTATTCCGTGCGTTACGCATCCCTAGTAGCTACTTGCCAACGTCAGTTGATGATGCAAGTAACACAGTAGCTGACGGAAAAGTTGGAACAGCTTATATTCAAGAGCTACGTTTTAACAAATACTGCGAACGTTTACAATCAATGGTTGTAGAAACATTCGACGAAGAATTTAAATATTGGTTAGTAAACAATGGTATTAACATTGATAACAGCATATTTGAATTAAAGTTTAATCCACCACAGAATTTTGCGGCTTATCGTCAAAGCGAGTTAGATACTACTCGTGCAGCTACGTTTGCTACTTTACAAGAAATACCGCATTTAAGTAAACGATTTGCATTAAAACGATACTTAGGATTAACCGAAGAAGAGATTAAAGAAAACGAAAAATTATGGCGTGAAGAAAACGGCAAAAATCTTAAACCTACAATAGATGCTAGTGGGCAAATGAGAAGTGTTGGTATTACGCCCGGTGGAATGGAAGCTGAAGTAGGCGGTCAAGATGCCGAAGCAGACATGGAAGCACCCCCAGAAACAGGGGAGCAGCCAGCTGAAGCAGCGACCCCAGATCAAGTAGTACAGTAATAAATACATTATGCTTCTACTAGAGTTCCTTTATTTTAATGATAACAACAACGACTTTGCAGTTGATCGTCGCTACGACAACGCCAATGATAGATCTGTGGTTAAGAAAAGCGACACCAGAAAAATTCGCTTGACTTTAAGACAACTAAATCAATTGAGAATGCAAAGCGAAGCACATGAATATGAGCAAGAAAGTGAGCTAGGCTTTGTAGGACAAATGTACGGGGCCCAAGCAAGTGCAGAAGAACAACCAGCAGCATAATCCAGCATTTGTGTTGGGGAATGGTACTAGTAGAGCTAATTTAAACCATCAGCTATTGTTAGACAAAGGCATTGTTTATGCCTGTAATGCAATGTATCGAGAGTTTGAACCGCATTATTTAATAGCTGTAGATGTTAAAATGGTTAATGAAATCATAGCTAGCGGCTATCATAAAACACATGCGGTATGGACAAACCCTAATAAAGGGGTTTCTACAAAACACCATATAAACATTTTTAATCCACATAAAGGTTGGAGCTCGGGTCCAACAGCACTGAACTTTTCAGCATCTCATAGCCACAAATTAATATACATATTTGGTTTTGACTATCAAGGTGTAAATGGAAAATTTAACAATGTATATGCAGATACATTTAACTACAAGAAAAGCACAGATTCTGCAACATTTCACGGTAACTGGCTAAGTCAAACAGAAAAAACAATTCGAGATTTTAGGCATACTAATTTTGTTAGAGTTATTAATTCTGGAGATTTTATACCAGATCAATTACATCAACAGCATTTACCTAATCTACGACACATGACTTATGAAGAATTTGGAAAAATATATCCGGAATGTATTTACAATGCCGAAACTCTTCAAAAAAGTACCATTTAACCATAGATTGTAATCATAGTGTTAAATAAAGACACAGCCTAACCATCTTGAAGGAGATTATAGCATGGCAGACAAATCATTATTAGAACAAATGCTTGAACGTTTAGTAAACGACGATCAAGCTAAAGCAGAAGAATTATTCCACGAGTACGTAGTAGCAAAGTCACGTGAAATCTATGAAAATCTTATCGAAGCCGAAATGACCGGCGATGAAGATGATACAGGTGAAGCAGACGATACAGACGTTGATGAGAATTTTGAAAATGCTGCATTTGAAGGCGACGACGAAGACACTGACGACTTTGGTGGTCCAAGCGGTGACATGGGCGACGATCTAGAAGGCGAGTTAGACGGCGAAGGCGACCTAGGCGATAAAGAGCCAGGCGAATTATTTCAAGACCTAAGTGCTATTGTAGATGAACTACAAGCTAAGTTTGATGCACAAGGCATGGGCGGCGATCACAGCGAGCCTGATATGGACAATATGGGTGGACCAAGTGACCACGATGCAGACAATGAAAATTTTGACTTAGCAACAGTACGTGAGTATGTTGACAAAGTTCCAGGTGGCCACGGTGCTGAGAAGAAAGGACAAGCTGAAGGTCAATTCAGCGGTACAGGTTCACTAAGCGACAAGCCAAGTGTAAACACTAAGCCAATCGTTGCAGGTAAAAACGACATGGGCGGCACAGCAGGTAATATTGCTCAGAGCAAAGAAGAAGCTGCAAAGTTTGCCGGTGCAGGTGGCGGACAACTAAGCGGTTCTAGCTTATTCAAAGGCACACCAAAAGAAAATAACGCAGGTAATATCAATGTTCCAGGCGGCAAGGCAGGTTCAGCTTTCTCTAAGAAAGAACCAGGTCACGGCGCTGAGAAAAAAGGTCAAGGTGAAGGTCAGTTCAGCGGTAAAGGCGGATCTGCAGGCAGCACCGAGACTACAAGTCTTTTCCGTGGTCGTAGATAATAGGACGCAGAGGTGAAAAATTACCTAAGCGAACATTTGAATTTCGACCAAGCCAAGATTGTTTTGGAGAGCGAAGGTGAGGGCGACGTAAAGTCGCTACACATGAATGGTATCTGTATCCAGGGTGATATCCGAAATCAGAACCAGCGTGTTTATTCTTCTCAAGAAATTGGCAGGGCTGTCAAGACGCTCAACGAACAGATCGAAGGTGGATATTCAGTTTGCGGGGAATTAGATCATCCGGCGGATTTAAAAATAAATCTAGATCGTGTTAGTCATATGATTACCAAGATGTGGATGGACGGTCCTAACGGCTACGGAAAACTTAAAATAATCCCGACTCCAATGGGTCAATTAGTGACCACAATGTTGCAGTCGGGTGTTAAGTTAGGTGTATCAAGCAGGGGTTCTGGTGAAGTAGACGGCGATGGTAATGTCAAAGGTTTTGAGATTATCACTGTTGATATTGTAGCGCAACCTTCCGCCCCGGGAGCATACCCAACACCAGTATACGAACATTTAATGAATACATTAGGTGGAAATAAGGCATATAAAATAGCACAAGAAGTTCAAGGCGACCCTAAGGCACAGAAATACCTAGCAGAGAGTCTGATGAGAATCATCAGAGGTCTCAAATAACAGTAGGAGAATCACATGCTAGACATCGTAAAACAATTGTTTGAGAACAATGTGATTTCCGAAGAAATCAAATCGGAAATTGAAAACAGCTGGTCACAGCGAATTCAAGAAAACCGTGAACAAGTCACAGCAACACTTCGTGAAGAATTTGCTCAGAAGTATGAGCACGATAAAAATACAATGGTCGAAGCCGTAGAATCCATGTTAACAGACCGCTTACAAGCGGAGTTAGGTGAATTGGCTGAAGATCGTCAAACTTTAATCGACGCAAAAGCACGTTACGCAGCTAAGATGGGTCAAGATTCCACCGCAATGGAATCTTTTATCTTGAATAATCTACGTAAAGAACTTAGCGAACTACACGAAGATCGTAAGGCAGTTGCAAATAATGTTGCAAAATTAGAATCTTTTATTGTGGATGCACTAGCGAAAGAAATCGCAGAATTCCACTCTGACAAACAAGACTTAGCTGAAACTAAAGTCAAATTGGTTCGCGAAAGCAGAGCCAAGTTTGAAACAATTAAGAAAGATTTTATTCAGCGTTCAGCAAAAATCGTTCAGGAAACAGTCGCAAAAGGACTTAAATCTGAAATGGTTCAGCTACGTGAAGACATTGATGCTGCCCGTAGAAACGACTTTGGTCGCAGAATTTTTGAATCGTTTGCTAGCGAATACGCTGCAAGTCATCTCAATGAGAAATCAGAAACAGTTAAACTTATAAAAGCATTTGCCGTAAAAGAGCAAGAGCTTGAGCAAGCTGCAAAGATTGTTGCAGAGTCACAAAAGTTAGTAGAAAGTAAGAATGCAGAATTACGCATCGCAAGAGATATGGCAACTCGCAAGGAAGTTATGGGCGAATTGTTAGGGCCATTGGGCGGCGACAAGCGTGTAGTAATGAAAGAATTACTAGAAAGTGTTCAGACAGAAAAATTACGTAATGCTTACGACAAGTATCTACCATCAGTAATGAATGGTGCGGCACCGGCGAAGAAAGCACTTACAGAAGGCAAAGAAATTACAGGCGATAAGAAGGCACAACAACTCAGTGGTGAGGAAAAAACCGCTGAAATTTTTGACATCCGCAGGCTTGCGGGACTTAAAGTTTAAGGAGAACTACAATGTCACAACTACTCGAGTCACGCTGGTCGGAAACCAAAGAGGCACTATTAGAAGGCCTAAATGGTAACAAGCGTACAGTTATGGCTACTACTCTGGAAAATACCCGCAAGTATTTGGCAGAAAGTGCTACTGCTGGAGCTACATCCGCCGGCAACGTTGCAACACTTAACCGTGTTATTCTACCCGTCATCCGACGTGTAATGCCAACCGTTATCGCTAACGAGTTGGTAGGTGTCCAGCCTATGACTGGACCAGTTGGTCAAATTCACACTCTACGTGTACGCTATGCAGATAGCTTCACAGGTAGCGCAGGTGGATCTGCCACTGCAGGTGAAGAAGCATTAAGCCCATTCAAAATCGCAGAAGGCTATTCTGGTAACACAAGCGGCAAAGCTGACGCTACTGCTGCTAAAGAAGGCGCTGCTGGTAACAGAATGAGCATCCAAATCTTGAAACAAACCGTCGAAGCTAAGACACGTAAATTGTCTGCTCGTTGGACTTTCGAGGCTGCTCAAGATGCACAAGCCCAACAAGGCATTGACATCGAAGCAGAAATTATGGCTGCTTTGGCACAAGAAATTACTGCTGAAATCGACCAAGAAGTTCTACGTAGCTTGGCTACATTAGCTTCTGGTGCTGGTAACACAGTAGCATACGATCAGACAGCAGTGTCTGGTACAGCTACATTCGTTGGTGACGAGCATGCCGCATTGGCAGTTGCTATCAACCGTGTATCTAACACAATCGCTCAACGCACACGTCGTGGTGCAGGTAACTGGGCAGTTGTTTCCCCAACAGCATTGACAATTCTACAAAGTGCTACAACTTCTGCGTTCGCAAGAACAACAGAAGGTACATTCGAAGCACCTACAAACACTAAGTTTGTTGGTACATTGAATAGCGCAATGAAGATCTATGTTAACACATATGCTGATGATGATACAGTTCTAGTTGGTTTCAAAGGCTCTTCTGAGTCTGATGCAGCAGCATTCTATTGCCCATACATTCCATTGATGAGCAGTGGTGTTGTTCTTGATCCATCTACTTTCGAACCAGTCGTTTCATTCATGACACGTTATGGTTATGTTGAGTTAACAAACACAGCATCTTCTCTAGGTAACGCAGCTGACTACCTAGGTCGCGTAACAGTAGCAGGTGCATCATTTACCTAATCTAAAAATTAGGTTAAAGTCAAAAAGGACCTTCGGGTCCTTTTTGTTTGACTTAAATATCTAAGTTATGCAAATAGAAAGCGATAAAGATTTTCAACAACTACGTAATCAATTTAATGCGTGGCGTAGTCGATTTCCTATGTTTACTCATGATGTACGTCAAATTGAAAAAATTATAGATTTTCACATACAACAGCACAGTAAAATTATGGTGTTGTATAGACAAACACACAACAAAAGTTATCTAGAAAAAGCCCAATTAGAAATAGATGCTATCAATCAAGTTATAGCTACAGTGGAAAAATTGGAGTTAGTGGCTATGCTGAGTCGCGGATAAATAAAGTATCTAGAAATGATTGCGCGGCGCCACCGTGCAGGACCTAGAACGTCACTCAACCAGGAGAAAATCAAATGGCAAATAAAGTAAATAACCGATATTTCGGTCAAACAGGCTCAGCAGCAACACCTACAATCCCAATCAGAGTCTACAACGGTTCTGCAAAAGAAGGTTATATTGTAGATCAAAAAGGCGCACGTAGATTTAAATGCGCAGACGATACAACAGTTAACGACGAAGATATGGTCGTTGGAGCACAGTATGTTATTGTATCAGCAGGTAATACTGATTGGGCAGCATGCGGAGCAGTAGATAACAAAGTTGGTAGAATATTCACAGCTACCGCAGCAGGCAGCGGAACTGGTACTGCATATCGGGTCATCACAGCTAAACTAGTACAAGGTACTAACAGCGATCCAACAGTGGCTAATACAGCTACCCTAGTTGGTATTAGTAGAAATGGAACCGGTGATCCTGTAGTTTTAAGAAAATTAAATTATAGAACAGCGTCTGACTTTAACGGCAATCGTTACAAGTGGACACTAAGCGACGACTCTACACAAACTTTGATTCTTTTAACAGCAATCTAATCTAGGATTTTAGCATGGGACAGTTTTTTCAAGTAAATGGTGATTACAACATCAAGACTAGTGAAGGGTCGACAATTACCCTTGACACGGGTCCAGGTGTTGGTAATACCAGAGTCACTGGAAATTTAGTAGTCGAAGGTGATACTTTATATGTCTCAGTTGAAAATTTAAATGTAGACGATAACATAATTACAGTTAACTATGGTGAAAGCCCAACACATGCTGGGGTAACTTTACGTTACTCTGGCATTGAAGTTGAGAGAGGTTCGTTAACTAATGTATCGCTATTGTGGGACGAGAATGATGCTAGTTGGAATTTTAAAGAAGGTGACGGCTATGCTTCAAGTCGATTACGAATAACAGAAATTTTAACAAGTTCCGATACTCCAAATCCAATAACAAGTCGAGAAGGTGATCTAACCCTCATCGGCACCGGTTCTGGAGTTGTGTCAGTTAAAGGTACTACAGCCTATGAATTGCAAGTAACAGACGATGACGATATTCCAAATAAAGCCTATGTTGATAATGCTATTCAAACAAATCCTACGTTTCAAATTTTAAGAAGCAACACTAGAACTGTTGCTTTTGATATTGACAATCCAGTTGATCCTGGATTATTCCCAGTCGGTCCGTACTTTGTACAACCACCTGAAAGTTTAGTAGCTATAGTTGTTAATGATTCAATCATAAGTCAATTTTATAACAATAGAGTGCAGATCGGGCAATTTATTTTCCAAGGAGAGGACCCTACTCCTGTAAATCCTTTAATCCCAGATGCAGCAGTAATTCAAACATTAAATACTAATGCTAACATTAAGTTAGAAACTAACGGTACTGGAAAAGTAGAAATTACTTATGCCCTCCAACTTAACAATAATGGATCAACTCCAGCCAGTGTTGCTGGTAGTAGCTTAGTCTATGGGGGCACTGTAGGAGTAGGCACAACTGGATTGTATGTTGCAAATACTTCAAAAACAGACGAACTAATAAGTAAAAACAAGGCTCTTGTTTTTAGCATGATATTTTAAGAGATAAACGATGATATACAGCACACGACTAACAACTTCAGGAGACACGTTAGTGTTCACTAGCACTAGTACAGGAGCACCAGTTGGCGCTGGCGTTACTGCACAAGACAATGCAATTACAAATATTATTGTATGTAATACTGGAACCCCTGACCTAACAGATGAAACTGTTAATAGTTGCACACTAACATTAAATTTAGTAGCAGCCGGCGCAGTAAGCTCAGCTACAAATACCATTGTTAAAAATTTAATTGTACCAGCTGGCGAAACTGTATTTTTTAGCGACGAACGAATCGTACTAAAAGGTGCATCTGGATATGGAACTGATTCTATACGTGCCACTGCCAGCACTAGCAATCTTTTAAGTATTACTGTGAGTGCATTGCAGGTATGAGATTCCTAAAACAGAAAACTCTCAGCAAGTATAGTCCCAGTGACAATGCTCTGTTTACCAATCATTATGGCCGTGCTGTAATGGATCTTACTGGAGGTCTTCGACTTCCTAAAGGCACAACAGCAGAACGTCCACAGGCTGCAGGTGTACGAAATCCAAACGGTGCTAACGGATTTATTAGATATAACACCACTACAAAATCTATAGAAGCATTGATAGATGGAGTGTGGGAAGTAGTAAGAGCACCTGGCGCAACAGCCATTACAAAAGAAACATGGGGTCCAGGAAACGATGTAGAAACAACGTTCGGACCTTTGATAAAAATTCCTAGTTCCGAAAATAACATAATTGTATTAGTTGAAAACGTGATGCAAATTTCTGATACCAACTTTAATTTAGTTTATGATTATCTAGGTACACCTGGTGATACTAGGATTGTATTCACTAGTGCTGTTCCTACAGATAAAAATGTAACTATATTTTACGGTTATGCTGATTAATTATGAGTCAACTAGGAAGAATCTCAGGACCGTTATTAACTAATAACTTAGTTAGAAATGGATCACCACTAACATTTCGCAACGGACCTTTAGATGCTGATCTGTTATTCATCGGAGTAACTAACGATAGAATTGGTGTTAATACTACCGGTCCTGCGTATTCGTTACACGTTAACGGTGATACTAGTATAAACGGTGGTGTAATTATCAACGGTATTTCTGCCAAGGTAGGAAATGTAATTTTTAATACTAACGGCACAGTATCTAGTCAAGTTGGCCCGATTATTATTGAGCCAACTGGCGCCGATGCATATATTCAATACGGAAAAGTTTTAAATACCGCATTAGAAATTAAAGACAATTACATTAAATCAACTACTTTAAATACTGACATTGTACTAGATGCAAATGCCGCAGGCAAAGTGTCATTTTTATCAGATACTACTGTAACAAACGGTCTACAAGTTAATGGTAACATAGGAGTGGATGGAGATGTTAGACTTGATGGAATGTTTTATGTTGGAGACAATCCATTAGATACTGTAGTTATTGCACCGGATTTTACGCAGTCAATTATTCCAGGCCAGAATAACACTTACAATTTAGGTAAGACTGATAAAAAATGGGCAGAAGTAAATGTCCAAGCAATCGGTTCTTCGACAAATTTGTTAACAACTACCTTGCTAGTTAGCTATCAAACTTCGTATTCTGGTAATACAATTACAACGGTACAGAGTAACGAAGAGTTATCAATAACATCTAATAGTGGATCAGTTCAAATAGAAAGATTAACTATTAATCAAAGTACTATTGAGAATCTCAATAACACTCCGTTAACAATAACACATAACGGAAACGGACATTTAAAAATAAATGATTCTAATGGAATGGTTATTCCAGTGGGCAATACTAGTCAACGAGTTGGATCTGAAATTGGAGAAACTCGATGGAACAACCAAATTGGATATATGGAATGTTTCGACGGAACTGTGTGGCAAGTGGCCACCGGCGGTGGTATTGTTGTTACGGCAGCAGTCATGGAAGAACTTGGCAACGTTTATGCCCTCATGTTCGGCTAAATCTCCAAAAAGACTAAATACTAATGATTACAGAAGATGACCAATTTTCTGTATGGTTAAACTGTGGTAAACCCGCAAAGAGCCTAAATAAAACTTAGGATGCGCACATAGGTGCAAAGGTGGTTAACCGTGAAACACGGGGTATTTAGGAGAGCAAATGGCTATTGGTCGCATTTCAGGTCCGCTCTTAAAGAATAATCTTATCAGAGATGGTATAGATTTAGCCTTTGAGACCGACC
>Ga0114975_10000478_pt1 | contig 30090 bp, 27 predicted proteins | sample S_130626_EF_Meta_FD_87031 | JGI IMG/M metagenome (GOLD analysis project Ga0114975, IMG submission 87031) | Freshwater microbial communities from Lake Simoncouche, Canada to study carbon cycling - S_130626_EF_MetaG | ecosystem: Environmental > Aquatic > Freshwater > Lake | place: Lake...
AAGTTTGCAACGAATAACTACTATGATATAAAGAAAATGGCAAATAAAAATTATGTAGAGAAATTTTTAACAGAATACGAAAATGGTAATATTACAAGACAATCCAGTAATTGAAGCTAAATTAATGAGAAAGAAATCTTTGAAAGATAGTCCAGCTATAGAAGTTGGTGAAACTTTCATTGGTCATTATTACGAAAAACCAGAAATTGGTAATTCATTTTATTTTTTTAGTACTGAAATTTCCACACAGAAAGCCTTCTGGAAAAGAAGTGGTATTGTACCATTCCAAACAACTTCAGTAACAAAAATTATTGATGAATTTACCTTTGAAACTAAAAACTCTGTTTATTATCTAATTGATAAGTCAAGGGAAAGGGATATAAAGATTGAGGATATACTTAAATAAAAAAAGACACCTAATTGGTGTCTTTTTTTATTTCTTTGATTTATTCTTTTTTCTTTTAAAAGCGAATTTCTTATAAAGGTCACCAGCTTGGTTTACGTTATTTTTCATTTGGTTATGATAATCATCTTTTGGAGCATCATTAGAGTTGGGATATAGTCTTTGTGTCATATTATTCCATTTAGTAAATGGAAGGACTGAGGACTCTAATCCAGGTGTCTGGTGTGATGTTTCTGTAAACTTGGTTACCTCACCACCTTTTATTGTTGGATCTGTAGTTTTATAAAGACTCAACTTAACTTCACTACTTATAGATGGTAATTTTTCTTTAAAGAACTTTTTAACGTGTTCAACATTTTTTGGATCGTCATCTGAGAATCCAACAGATACTGATTTGGCTCCTATATTTTTTCCTAATTCACTACATCTTTCTATGAAAAAGTTAAGTGCTATTTCTTTAGCTACTTCAGGGTTTGAAGCACTTGCTTCACCAAATTCTTTAGCAAAACTCGGAGAACTAACTCCATAGAAACTACAAGAATCTAAATATTTACTAACTAGAGTGTTTTGTGATGGAACTCCTTCCAATTGCATTTCATTTATTGGTTCTCCTATATCAAAAATATATTTATATTTCTTCAATTGTTGAAACATTTCATCAGCCATTGAAAATCCTGGATTCAAAGAAGGCATTTTAGTCAATACATTGTCTATAACATATTCAACACCTTTTCTTATAGATTCTGGTTGATGGCCTCTTGCTGTTATTATAGCAAATAAGTAACCTTCTGATAAACATTTGATAAAAGCTTCCCATGAGGGAGCAAATGCTTTTTGTGTGATAGCTTTTTTAACATCTTCTATGAAAGCATCTGAACCTCTTAATCCAGTATCTCTGAATTCGGAAAAAGCCTCTATTGGATTATTATTTCTAAGTCTGTAATTTTCATTATCATTTCGAACTTCTGCAAATTTAGCAGTTGACACTTCAGTTGGTTGCCATTGGTCACCCACTTTTTTATCCATAAGGATTTTAGTGGGCATGTGTAGAATATTGTCATCCCAGTCTAAAGCGTAATAGTGTAATTCAGGTCCTTGTTGACTGAATTGTTCGAAACGTTTTATCATTTTTATCATATTACTTCTTTCTTCTTTTTACAAAGTAGTTGAAGGATTCAAGTTTTCCTTCTTCCTCTTCTTCCATTTCTTCTCCACCCATTTCTTCATCATCATCAAAGTCTTCTTCTTCTTCCATATCATCATCTTCACCAAAAGAGGACATTTCATCATCATCACCTTCCATTTCATCATCATCGAAATCTTCGTCACCTTCCATTCCTTCAGACTCTAGTTCGAACTCTTCTACTACTTCATCATCTTTCATTGCAGAGACCATAATCTTACCATCCATCTCTTCGATTTTTATTTCAAAACCATTTACTTCAATTGTTGTTTTCATATCAATTAAATTTTTATTTTTATATATTAAATTTTAAACTCTATTTTAATTTAAACTTTTATTATAAAATAGTGTAAAAAATACATGACTAATAATGATTTTAGAAACTACGCAATTAAACATAGAAAAATATCTAGTACTTTCTATGATTCCTATTCCAAATTAAATACCACACAGCACATCTTAGATGATGTTAGTGAAGGTATTATGGTGGATATATTTTCAAAATTATTGGATTCTCGAATTATATTTCTCTCAACCGAAATGGAATCTGATATTTGTAATATCATAAAAGCACAACTTCTTTACCTAGAACAATTAGATTCTGATAAAGATATTAAAATTTATATTGATTCACCTGGTGGTAGTGTTTATTCTGGTTTAGGTTTATTGGATACAATGGATTACATAAAGCCAGAAATAGTAACAATAAACACTGGATTAGCTGCTTCTATGGCTGCTGTACTTTTATGTTCTGGTGCTCAAGGTAAAAGAAAAACACTAAAAAGAGCTAGAACCATGATTCACCAACCATTGGCTGGATTTGGTGGATACTTACAAGCATCTGATATAGAAATTGATGCTAAAGAGATAAACTCTTTGAAGAAAGAATTACACAATATAATCTCCGATAGAACTGGTAAAAGTTATGATAAAGTTGAGAAAGATTCTGATAGGGATTATTGGATGACTGCTGAAGAAGCTCTGAAATATGGAATGGTTGATGAAATAATCAATAGGAAATAAAAAAAACCCCTTAAAGGGGTTTTTTTTATTTTATTCAGTAGGTTTATTTTTCTTTGGCCTAGGTCTTCTATAAGGTTTTTTAGTTTTTTCAGAAGCTGGTTTTGGATGTTCTTCTGAAGTATGTTTTGGTCTAGATTTAGACTTAATATCTTTAACTGTAGTTTTTTCGGTTTGTGTTTCAGATTCTACTTTAACAGGTTCTTCAACTTGTTTTACTTCTTCCACAATAACTTCTTCAGCAACCAATGCTTTTTCAATTACAACTTCTTCAACAACTGTTGCTACATAAGCACTAGATTCTACGATTTCAGTTGTTGATTCCCCAAAACCGAATAATTTTTTAAGACCATTTAAAAATCCCATAATTTTTCAATTTTTTTCTTATATATATCATGTGGAATACGCTTCCCCCTTAAAAAAATCAAAATTTATTTTTTTAATATAATAAAAAAGGTAGGACAAATTTATTAATATATATTAAATGAAGTGTGAATATAGAAATTGTTTTGTTGAAGTAACTGGAAGGCCAAATAAAAAATTTTGTTCAATTAGATGTAAAAGAAATGAAGCAAAATATAGAAAAAGGAAAAGAGATAAATGCGAAAAAAGTTAGAATGGGAGGAAATAGTAAGAAGATCATCTGAAAAACATCATAATAAGTATTCATATACTATTCAAGATTATAAAAATGGGAAATGTAAAATTGAAATTTTTTGTAGAAGTCACGGAAATTTTAAACAATCTATTGAATCACACTTGAATGGTAGAGGATGTCCAAAATGTGCAAATAATATAAAATATACAATATCAACATTAATTGAAAAGATAAATTCTATACATGGTGATAAATATACATATGATTTTGAAGGTTTTAAAAACAATGAAAGTTTAATAAACATAAATTGCAAGATGCATGGTTCTTTCAGAATGAAAGTTTCTAACCATTTGCATGGACAGGAGTGCAAATATTGTTCACATACCGTTTATACAAATGAAGAATTCTTAGAAAGGTGTTCAAATTTACACAATAACTATTATGATTATAAATTAGTCGAATATAAAAATTATAAAAGTAAAATTAGTATAATTTGTCCAAAACATGGGATTTTTGTTCAAAATGCTAGAACTCACTTTAGAGGCCATGGTTGCCCATCTTGTAAATTATCCAAAGGTGAAATTAAGATAAAGGGAATTTTAGTTGAAAAAAATATAAATTTTGAAAAACAAAAAAAATTCGAAAAATGTTACTATAAAGAAAAATTATCTTTTGATTTTTATCTTCCAGATTTTAATGTTTGCTTAGAATATGATGGGTATCAACACTTCAACTCTGTTGAGTTTTTTGGGGGGGGAAAAAGTTTTGAAAAACAAAAAATACGAGATATTATAAAGGATAACTATTGTTTAAATAATAATATAAAGTTATATCGCATAAGGTATGATGAAAATATTGAAAAAAAATTAAATAAAATTTTAAATGAACTTCCGATATGATCCAAAGGAGGAAAAATTGATAGTGCAAAATTCAACAAGAATTGAATATCATCAAATATCTTTGTGGCTATCTAGAAAAGTTAAGGGTTACAGATTTTTACCAGCGGTAAAAATGGGAGTTTGGAACGGCGAGGTTTCGTACTTTGATAATGGTAAAATTAGTTTAGGTTTGTGGAGAGAATGTTTAAAGGCTTGTAAGGAAATTGGGGTAATTTTTAATATTGAAAATAAAGATGAATTCCCATTAAACAGAGAAGTAACATTAGAATCTGTTAAAGATTTTTGTGATGATTTCTTCAAGGATTATAAAATGAAGGATAGAAATACAGGAGAGTGGATACCATTTAAACCATATGACTATCAAGTTGAAACAGCTTATAAGATTTTGAGAAATAGGTATTGTATGGCTGAAGTTGCTACATCTGGTGGTAAGTCTTTAGTTATATCAATAGTAATGTTTTACACCTTAAAAAATATAAATCCAGAGGCTAAATTTTTAATTATAGTTCCATCAATAACATTAGTAACACAATTTTATGAGAATATAATGGAGTATAATTATGGATTTAATTTTTTATCCAAGTATCAAGATAAATTAGACTTTAGAGAACATAAAATTGATGAAATAGTTAAAGAAAATCCAACATATAATCCTTGCTATTTGAAAATGGAGGAAATTATGTCTGATAAACCACGAAAATATTCTGGTCCAACTCAACCAAATATTTACATAGGTTGTTATCAATCATTAGAAAAATGGCCAAAAGAATTCTTTCAACAATTCCATACGATTGCCTGTGATGAAGCACATGGTGCCAAAGCAACAACATTGACCACTATATTAAAGAGGACATTTGGGCATGCTTATAATAGATTTGGGGTTAGTGGTACATTCCCAACAGATGAAAGCTTGGAGATATTAACAATACAATCAGTATTAGGACCAAATGTAACTAAGATTGAGGCCAAGACCCTAGTAGAGTCTGGAACTATTACTCCGATGAATATAAAGGCAGTTGTTTTAAACCACTCACACGGTCAGTTAAATGAACAACTAGCTTATATTAAAAAAATGGGTGCTGGTGCAGACGCTTTCAGGTATGAAAAAGAATTCATACAACAATCTGATAAGAGGTTAGAATTTATAAAAAAGTTAATAGATAAATGTGATACTAATACTTTATTACTATTTCATACAATTGAATATGGTACTAGAATATATGATAAATTAAGGACTGAACTAACTAATAAAGACTTTTATTACATCGATGGTGAGATTAATAATAAACAAAGGGAGTTTATTAAAAAAGAAATGGATAAAACCGATGGTAATGTAAAGGTACTAGTGGCTTCGTACGGTACACTGGGTACAGGAATTTCTATAAATGCCATTTTCAATGTTGTTTTTGCTGATTCTTTTAAATCCGAACAAATTATCATTCAATCTATTGGTAGGGCTTTAAGAAAACATAATGATAAACAAGTAGCTACAATATTTGATTTAGTAGATGTTTTTGACACAAAAGAAATGAATAATATTTTATACAAGCATTTCTTGGAAAGAGAGAAGTTTTATAAAAAAAGAGAATATCCTTACAAAGTTATAAAGATGAACCTTTAAACATATGTGTCAAATTCACTTTGTTTAATTAGTGTATATGTGAAAGAGTTCTTCCTAGCCTCTGATTCTTGTTTTTCACAGAATCCCATAAATTGATCAAACTGACTAGCCATCTTAAACACTTGACATCCTTTTGACCAATTGAATACTGATAGACCACCACCACTCTTATTTGATCTGTGTATATTAATTCCTATTGCTGCTTTATTTGTTTTAGAATTATAGTCATATTTATCAATATTCTTATTGACATGGTTAACAGTTGTAGCAAATTTAAGACATTTATGATCTGCTTTACCTTGGTGCAAACCAATTTTAAATTGATTAACATATTGCCCTAATTTTAAGATTGATACTACATCCGGTAGTTGTTTTTGTCTTGGTTCATATCCTGGTAAAGTTGTTATTGCATATTCATAGAGTTCCCAATTGCCATTACCATTCTTAAAGAAAACACACATTGTTTCATCAAATCTATTAGTAACAGTTCCATCATCTTTCTTTCGGAGACCAACCATATTTAGGATAAATCTATCTTCAAATACTTTATAACCTTTAGATTTCATAAATCTGATGAGTTTATCAACTTTTGGTATAGATTTGGCCGAGGTTAATGGTTCAGGTTGTGGGTTAGTATTAGGTTGTGGTACTGTATCTGGTGTTCCATCAATAGCTGGTGGTACATAATTAGGGTCATATTCTGGTTTATCACCCTCCACAGGTGCATAGTTTGCAGATGTTGGGTCTGATTTTACTAAATCATTTGGCACAACAGTAGACCTCCAAACATCCCCAACTTGTCCTTTATTCTCTCTATCGGTATTTTTGACAGTTGAAACTTTACTATTATCTACTATATTAACATGATGGGAAAGAAATACTGGGTCTCTTAAAGCTTTATATTTCAAAAGAACTTCTATAAATGCTGGATTTGGTATAACAGGAGCTCCTAAGTTACCAAGATAAGGACCACCAGTTGAGCCAAGAAGGTTATCAACAAATCCATCAAACCAATCCATCCAGTGATTTCCTAATATTGCCTGTTGTCCTGCTGTTGCATCACCAAGATTTAACATAGCGTTATTATCTTTAAGGTTCAAATTAATTGAATCTTCTTTTATATTCATGTTATTGAACTTGTGGTCTATTTTAAGACCTTCTTTATCATTTGAATAGATTTGGGTTTTGTGATTAAACACAAGTGTACCCATTGAAAGATAATCAGATTCTTCTAACTTTTTTAATTTATTTTCTAAATTAACATTATAGTGATCTGCTCTTATAAATTCTGGTTTATAAGGATTTCCCTCATCAAATACTACTGAAACCACCTTACCAATTTCTGGTAAATCAAATTGATTACCAGATAAATCTTTCCAAGGTGTTGCCCAAGGTAATTCATCTACTGGTATATCATCAAAAATATTTAAAACTCTAACTCTACATCTACCCAATCTTTTTGGATCATTATTATCTTCTACGACTCCAATAAATAGTTGGCTTTTTAGTTCTTCTGTCCTCATACTTTAGATAGGTTTTTTGAAAAATGAGGCTATAGATGATCCAACAGCATTTCTTAATGCATTTATTATATCGTTTCTAAATGCATTTGTGCTGGTATATACGTTGGTTGGTTCACTCATTCTACCAGCAAAAGGTATTTTATTTCTTATTTCATCTATTGCATCATTTAAAAGTCTAGCTCTTTGTGTTATAGTTCTATTAATTTGATTTACGACAGCATTTTTCAAATCTCTCTTTAATTTATCTTTGATTGCACTTTGAAAGAAAGATTTTTCTTTACCTTGTGTTTCAACACCAGTATTATTATTTAATGTTGTGAAGTTAGTTTTTGGAATATTACCACCAGGGGCGCTCTGGCTTATTTTTAATTTATCTCTTTCGTAATCTTGAAAGAAAGATCTTTCTCTATTTTGTGTTTCTATTTGTGTATTATCATTTATTGTGGTAAAATTTTCCTTTGGAATATTAGTACCAGGTCCAGTTTGATCTTTTATATTACCAAGAGTTTTATCTAAAAGAGCTGCTTGTGTTACTACTTGATTATTAGCCTGTGTTACCTGTCCATTTTTCAATCCAGCTTCTATCGGGTCGAATTGTTTATTTTGTGCCAATTGTGGTAAATTTGGATCTGTCAATGATTCTGGTGTTACATTATATGAAGCATTTTTTTGTGCTTCTTCATTTTTCAGATCTTGTAAAGATCTATTAAACTCGGTTTGTTCATTTGGTATAGTACCAGTTCCAACATCATTTGTTGAAACTAAATTATCATTAATCTTTAAAGCGTTGGTAGCCACATTTGACAAACTTGGGTAAGAATCTATCAGATTTAAATATCCAATACCAGGAGGAGTTTCTGATGGGAGTGCTTTATTTAGATTTTTTCTTAAATTATTTATAATAAAGTAATTAATTTTAGCAGTTCCATCTGGTAATGGTGTAATTTTACCATCATACTTAACAAATTTCATAGTAGCAAATTTATAAGTAAAAGATAGTTTAAAATTTTCTAATGTATCTGATGGTGATTTGGAATTGGATACAATATCACCATGTGGCATTTTATCAAAGATAAATTGACACTCATATAGTGTATAATAATAGGTTGATATTCTATCATTGAATGAATCTATTCTTTTTGGGTTTTTTGGATCTTTTATATGTCTTTTATAATTCCTCATTTCAGTTATTTTGATATCGATATCAAACTTTAGTAAATTTGTGGGGATCATTTCTTTCCCACTTATTTTGGAATAAGATAATGTTTTATAAAGAGCGGATAAATATCCCATGTTTTGACTAACATCTTCTAAGAAATCAAGTGTTATTACATCTTTACCATAATCTATAAAATATTTAGGATCAGGTCCTGCTGCTTCAACCAATTTATCTAATCCGGTTACATTTTGTAAATAAAATGCTTTAGCTCTTCTATACGAAGCATCAGCTGTTAAATCTGTTGGTATAAATTTAAATAATTGTTCTCTGAATCTATAAAGCAAGTTTTCTCTAGAAGATATTTCATTATAAGTAGTTCCAAATGCTTCTATAAAAGATTCAATATTTTGATTTAAAAGTGGTGATGTTTGACTATTTAATCTCAGATCAACACCTAAAATAGTTGGATCTTCATTATCATCAAATGTTCTAGTGAAAGATGTTCCTAAATAAACTTCTTTTAAAGAACTAAGTTTAGCGTCAGTGGCTAATATTTTAGGTTTTGATGGCACACCATCATTATCTATAAAAAAATCTAAAAGGTGTGTAAAATTTTTATTAGCCCAAGCATTATAATAATTATATACTGAGTATCTGTCAGATAGTCTTTCTTTTGTTTCTGAATTATTGAATTCAACTGGTGAATTTTTTATAGCATTTCCATACTCAATTGGATATCCAGTGTTTGGATTTATATTATTCGGGTCTTGTATATTTGCATATGGACTCAAATTACCCTTTTTTATACTCAATTGTGGATTACTACCACCACTAACTTCTGTTTTACTCCTAGTCCCAGCTCCCCTTACAGAAATACCACTACCCCTATTAACTGTTAGACTATCTCCATACTCAAGGTGTCTACCTGTGTTTCTATCCTTACCAGCCGATGTTTGATTAAATATACCAGTCTGACTTGAGTTAAGTTCTGCTTCTTTAGCATCAGTTATTGGGTCTTGATTGGCGTACAAATCAACTGGTGGGGTAAATCCCTTTGGATATTTCCTACCGGTCTGTGGGTCTATACTCTTAGAGTCACCTTTTTTAGCACCAGAATTACCAACAGCAGCAATTTTTTCATTTGCCTCTTGATTATTTGGATTATCAGGATCTGTATCTAAATTAAAAAAAGGTCTACCCTTTGGTGTCATAATAACTATATATTATTTTATTAGATTACTAAGAGAATAAATCTATTAGTCTATTAAATTCGGTTATATAATCTTTAGATTTTTGGTTCTTATCCGGTCTATCCAATGGAAAACTACTAGAAAAAACCTTTGTCCATTTAAATACAGCTATTAAAATACTATTTATAACTTGCTCATCAGTATCAGAACCAGTTAGGTGTGTAGCATTATCTGAAGTTATTATTGTTGGATTTGTTAAGAAATCTTTACCAAGAAATTGTCCAGTAAGTTTATATTGATCTTTTCCAAAAATCATAGAAAGACCCCTACCCTTATATTCTAAATCTGTTGTAAATGGACGCAGACCCAGCTCAGCCATAGACAACTGGCCACTAACAGCATATTTGGTCCAATTTACATCCTCAGTTACAAAGTTAAGATAATTTGATTCTATATTAACAAAAGATAGGAAATTAGAAATTTCATTATCCTCTTTAATATTATATTCTCTTAATATCTCAACCATAGGTGTGTAATATTTTTCAATTACCTTTGGATTTACCTTACCAAGATAGATAGTTCTCCATATTTCTTTTGTTAGAATGGATTCTTCTTCAGCTGGTGCTACTGGAGGTGCTGGTGGTATTGGATCTATATTATCTTGTGTGGATGTACCAGTTACTGGTGTAATAGTTCCTGGTTGAGGTGGTGTGGATGATGTTGGTCCAACCTCAGCTGGTTGTGCAGGCAATGGTGCTTCTTGATCAGTTGGATTTTCATTATTCTGATTTTGAGTTGGTTCCTTAGATTGATTAGTTGGGCTTGTTTGTGGAGCTTCTTTACTAAGTTCTTCTGGGGAAAGTTCCAAATCTCTTTTGGATAATTCAATTCTTTGTCTAAAGTTACCACCAATGAAAGTAAATGATATATCACTTATAAGCCATTGTCCAGTCAAACGGCTATTTAATTCTGATTTAGATGGTGATGCTTTTTGATTTGATACAATTACAAATACTTTTTGAAACTTATAAAAATTATAATTTGGACTAGTTAATTCAACTATAAGACCAATTTTAGATAGTTCCATGTAATTAATCTTGTTCTGAACAACAGCATAATAGTAATTCTCATGAACATTGTCCATATCCAATCTACCTGCATAGAGTAAGTTTATATTTTCTTTGAAAAAGGTTTCATCTTGTGGAGCACCTCTTAATAAAATCTTCTCATCAGCTGGACTTGTTATAGCATCAATATCAAAAACTAAAAAGTTTTTCTTTAGTTCATCATAAAATTTCAACTTTGTTAAATATCCTTTTGTTAGAGATATTCTAGTTGCATTATTTATTGTGGTGTACTTTTCATAGTAAAAATTTGTTTGTTTATTTGCAAAATCATTACTTAGAAAATTTCGAGATAAAACATCTTTATCCAATGTTTTAACAACTTCTTCAATACCAACATTAGCTATGCCAAGTTCTTGTGTTATATCTCTTTTCATTTCCTTTTCCACATCTATATAATTAAGATTGTAGTAAAAGTCAATATATTGGATTAAATATGTCTCATCTGATTTGTAGGTATGTTTAGTCACACCATTAATAAACTCATATAATTTATTTCCAGTGTTTATCCAAGTCATTTTATCATCAGTATTATCAATGTTCGAATTAAAACCTAATCCCAAATCCTTTGCTATTTGTTCATACAATTTATAAGATGTTTTCTGTGAATATGATTGAAACTTTCTCAAATATAACTCTTTGATATCTATCACACCAGTTATACCATAAATATCATTATCATCTGAAAAGTCAACAATTTTAAAATCCATGTGTATTGGTTTTAAAAATTTAGTTCTAGGATTTAAGAATAAAGATATTTTGGTATCATCTAATGGGATACCTGATTGTTTCATAAGACCAATAGTATCTTTGAATTTTGCAGTTAATGTGGGTAAATTATCTAAATAAGATAGTTCAAAAGAAATAATATCTGCGTATTCTATTTGAGTGCTATTATACCAAAGCATTGGTAGATTACCAAAACTCTCAGCAAATTCTTTTTTGTAACCGTCATTTGGTGGTAATTCTATTTTGATTTCGCTTGCTTTTCTTTCATTTGGGAAAACATTCTTTATCGATTTTGTCTTTTCAACATCTTCCCCCTTATTCTTATTAGCATTGGGGGTTTCCCCAGTTCTTTCCTCTCTTCCTTGGTCTTGTTCATCAACTTCCATTGGAGTTTGCTCCTGTGGTTCTGGTTGTGTCACTTCTTCAGGTGGTGATGAAGTAGTTGAACTATCTGGTGTGGGTGTTTCTTGATTTGGAGTATCATCAATTGATTCATTTGGATCATCTTCAGGTAAACTACTTGGAGTTTCTTGTGGATCTAATTCTGTATCAGTTAATTCTCCATTTACTGATTGTGGTGGTGCATTCTCAGGTGCTAATTCGGACTGTGTACCAGATTGTATGGGAGATTCAGATGATAAAAGATATAAGGATAGTGCCCAACCACCACCATTTTGATCAGATGAGAATGTATTTATACTTGAATCGCTTTGATTTTTTGTATATTCAAAAAGTGGTGGATTAGGATAGCCAGGTACAGTTGTTGTTGCGGATTGTATAATTTCAGATAAAATCTGCTTTATAGAAGTTACAGTATTATCAATTTTATCGACTATTTTATCGTAATCAAATTGTAAAAATACCTCAACATTTCTATCATCAAATTCTGTGAAATAGTATGGGGGTAAAAGATTAGCAACAAATCCAGTTGAGTTGAAAAAATTATAAATTCTATCATCTATTTCATCTGTTAATAATTTACCACCTTTGGGTGATTGGTAATCATTTAATACAAATTTTACTCTATCTTTAGGACAGGTAATTTTAATGCTAATTACATAATACTTTGACATGAATTATATATTCTGATTAGGAGCCTATGACCAGAACATTTCCATCAATTCTAACTGGAGCTTGTGGTGTTTCTAAGAAATTAGGCGGTAGGCTATATCCTTGCTCAACAAATTGTTTTCTATTTGGATCTTTTCTAGTGGACTTATTAGAATTTAGTAATCTTTTTCTTACTTCCTCAACATTAGTATCTACGTTATTAAATAATACTATTTCTGTCAATTCAACATACTTTATAACATCACCCTGCATTACATTGAGAGGATTGTCTATTTGATTAAAATTGCATAAAAAGTCAACATAATTAACTGAACCATAAATTTTAAAAGAAATTAAATCCATTCTCATTTCCTCATCTTGGTCAACAACATAGTTTGTTGATTGAGCTGCTGGATAATCAATATAAGTCTTATTGAAAAGATTATATAAATCATCTTGATTTGGGTCTCTGGTTAATTTTTCTATATCATAAAGTTTCATAATAATTAGGCACTTCTAGATTTTTGTTCATTTTCAATTAATTTACGTTCATCCTTAAGTGTTATAAGGCGTTCTCTTAATTCTTTTGATTTATTTTGAGCATCTTGGTCAAAATAAAATTCTGGATCATTTTCAAGAGTAGATAATGCCTCTACGGTGCTTCCCGTCTCTTTATCTACATTTTTCTTTCTTGAAACCAACAAATCATCACTAGATGTTTTAGCAGATGATGGTGTAACTGGAACACTTGATGGGGATGGTTGTGAATTACTAACGGAGGGTGGTATTCTCGTTTGTGGATCAGAAGTACCATTTCCACTAGTTTGTGCAGATGGTTGTAAATTACTTGCGTTTAAATTATTTGGATTTTGTAATTTACCATTTGAATTTACACTAGCCTCTCCAACATTTATTGGTCCATTATTTTCACCAACAGTTCCGGAACTTGTGTCATTCCCATTATACGCTAAATAGTAATCACCATTACCACTTGTTGTAGCATATTGAACATCCGAAGATGAAGCTCCCTCACCATCAGTTGGTGAAGCATCAAAAGTTTTAGTATTAATATTTTTTCTTGAAGGACCTGATGTTTGATCTATAGTACCATCATTTTTGGTTTTAACTTCAGATTGTAAATTAACAGTTATATAACTCCTACCCCTACCAGTATTTAATCTATTGAATATTTCTTGAGATCCCAATGGTCTAGCATTTTCAAACTTAAGTGTAAACTTTATGGTTGATGGTAAATCATTAAAAGCTAAAACTTTACCTAAATCCATATCTACAGTTTTTAATAACATATCACCAGAGCTAAATATAGGTTTCTTTGGATTTCCAATTGTTATGTGCCAAGGAGTTGATGGTGAACCAGTCAATGCATTTGTTATACCCAATAGTCTCTGTTTATATTTCCCAATAGTAGCGGCGAAAGCTTTTCCAGTTACGGTAAATGCACCTTTTAATGCTGTTTTTACATCACCTGCAACATCCGCTATAGCGACATTTGGTGGTGTTACTAGTAAATCTACTATTTTATCAGCTATTTTTTGAACTTCTTCAAAAATAGCTTTAACTATACTAGACAAAGCTTCATAAATAGCTTTGTAATCACCACTTACAAGATCTTGTATGATTTTAGTAGCACCAGTAGCAAATGGTTTAGCTAGTTGAAATGCAGCTTCTGAGGTACCAAAAGTCAAAGCATTTTGTATTATATCTAAATAAACTAAACTTGGATCAACTCCATTAATAAACTTTTGTTCATATTCAACTTCCATTGAAACTTCTATACCACATGCTAATCCACTCTCTGCTTGATCTGCTGATACAGTATACCTTCTTTTAGCTTGTCTAATTAGATTTGGATTGCCCAATGGGAGATTGTATGGATCATCAACCAATCCAAATTTAGCCATTACCGCTCTTTGTAAAGGCTCTGTAAAACCTGGTAGGGGTAACATGTTTAATCCCGCCGCTGCAAAACTACCTATAGCATTTGTATCATCCTTTGAAACTCTAACATCCTTTCCTATATCATTCAAAACATCCACGTAAGACGCATCTGCTTCTACCCATTTCTCATTATATGTTATTTTTAAAAATGACTCATCCTTATCTGGGACCCAAGAAACCATTGTCGCCATAGGTTTTATTTTCATAGAATTTAAGTCATTCCCAACTGCAGAACCAAATCTTCTAGCAACAATTAATCTATTATTTGGATATACTCCTAAATTTCTTAAATAAGCAAAATCAATATAATCCAATTTCATTGATGGCTTATTTGATGTATATTTAACTATACTACCAACTGATGTATCATAAATATCGTTATTATGAACATCTGCTTGTTTTTTTATACTAACTGGAAATCCAGTTTGTGGATCTACTTGATTATTTGGAAATGGTGAAAAAACAGAACTTCCATTAAAAAGTGATTTTACTTTTTGTCCTTTACCCCCACTATAAACTTTATATGGGTTTCCAACTTTTATACCTTGGTTTGATAAATCAAAAGTTAATCCTAGTGGTGATGCCATTTCTTAAATAATAATATTTTTATTATATATTATATTTGAATTTATACATCTAAAACTACATAACCCTTAGTAATCACGTATTATTTGACTATTAGAAAATTTAGTTAAGTTACCCAATACATCATCTAAAATATCATTATCTTTTCTAAAGTCATTGAAAAAAATTAAAATATTAAAGTTATTTTCCTCCCCCAATAACTTCTTAATATTTAATAATTTTTCTATGGAAAAATCATGTTCAAAATCTGGGACATAGTAAATATCTTTATTCTTTTCTATGGCTATTTGTATTTTCTGATTAACTAATATCTTTAAGTAAGTTCTATCCTTATCAAAGTCTATTTCTTCTTCCTCAAGAATTTTCTTTATATCTACAATATACTTATTCTTAATGCGGTTGACTTTAACATACTTGTCAAGTTTCTTCCTAGTCTTCACATATACACAATAAAACTCCATAAGGTAATTATTTACATATTTATATTATTTTGTAATGTTCCCCATGCAAAATAGCTAACGCACAATGTCTTTGATGGAAAAAACAAATAAAAGTGTGTATATTTTTTATATATAACTTATGGAAATTAAAAGATTTAATAACTGGGAAAAAACAAACGAGGAAGTTGGTTTAAGGAATATATCTAAATTTGCTAAATTACATAAAACTTGTGAGATTTATTTTCACAAAGATTTGGATGGTGTAACATCTGCACTTGCTATGAAAGGTTTTTTAAAAACCTATTATCGAATTGAGTGTGTGGATTGTCACATAATTCAATATGGTGGGTTAGAATACGCTATCAAACAACATCAACCAGAAAATCTTTGTGTATTGGTTGATTTTGCCCATGGGAAACCTATGTTCCAAATTCAATCTGACCACCATGATAAACAAGTTGGTGCTGAAGATACAGAATCTACTTATTTCAAATCTGCTCGTTCTAATGTTGAAATTATTTCTGGTGAAATTTCCTATGCTCCCATCTTCACTCCACAAGATATTGATTTAATTAAGACAGTTGATTCAGCTAACTTTTTAACTTATAATATCAAACCAGAAGATGTTCAGAATTCTATTTTTTCGGTATCTAAAGATGATTCTGCTACTAAGAATAGATTTATGATGGGATTTGTAGTCAATAGGCTACTATTAGCATACAAGAATAAAAGGATTTCTTGCACATCGTTAGATGGTAAAATGACTCATAACAATAGAAATATTCTTGAATGTTTAGTTTTAGATTCATCACCTAGTTTATACTCAATGTTTAATAATATAAAACATTATATAAAAAATGGTGGAACAACTGATAAACTTGGTAGATTAGCAACACCTGAAGAAATAACAGCAAATCTGAGTGATTATATACAGAGAATGAAAAATTATTCATTCATCGAAGATCCACAGACTGGTGAAGTATCCGAGTATGACCCTACGAATTGGAAACATAAAAAAATGATGTCAAGTGGTTCTCAGATTGGTAAAGGTGTAAATTTTGATGAGGATTATAAAATTGTAACTCAATATGGTGGTGGATCTATGTTTAAACCTGGATCATATGATAGATATGTAGTTTTCAAAAACAATCCTGAGGCAGATTTCAACTGTATAGCTTGGCCAATGGGATTATTGCAAGTTTCTTGTAATCCATTCAAGGAAAAAAAATTAAAGGGAATTAATTTAGGTGAAATTGCCAAGGAAGTTTTGGCAAAATACGAGCCCACACTTAAGAAATTTTATGTTTCTTTAGAGTCAATAAAAAATGAGTTTGAAACATCACAAGATTGGAAAGCAATGGCTAAGGCTGAGGGACAAGATTATGAAGGGGTGGGGTTTAGGTTCAGTGATTTAGAAGCATTCTACAAAGATTGTTTATATGCAAAACAAGATAATAAAATAGTTAATGTAGATATTGACGAACCAAAATTAAAGTCTACAATGGATACTCTACATGGTGACTTGAAATCTGATCAGAAGAAATATTTGAGTAATATTAAGGTTCCTGCTTGGGAACTTATAATAAGAAATTCTGGTGGGCATCCATCAATTACAAATATTTCTGGTTTTAATTTCTTAAAATACAATAGACCAGCACTAAAAATGGCATTCAATACGGAAAAATATGTTGATGTTCTTAAAATTATGGCAAAGGATTTTGTAAATAATTTAAAAGAAAAAATTGACATCGCAAATCAAGGGGGTAAGGTAGAATATGATACTAAAGGTGTAGAGTTATTAGGACAGGATACTAATGAAAGTGTTGTGTTAAAATATGATAATTTTATTTCTTAAATCCTTTCAAACTACCTTGATCTTTTTTCCTATTGTATTGATCATCATCAAACTTGGTATTGAAGAAGTTATCTGTATCAGATACAATTTTAGTTTCTGAACTTATATTAGCATAAGGTCCTAACTTACCACTTCTATAAACACCACCGGTCATATCACAGTTTAAGTATCCACCCATAAAGAAAGAATCCTTTAATTCAGTAGATTCGACTTCACAGTTAAGTACTTTTGTACCAGTGACATCACAACCATGTATTCTAGATTTAATTATTTGACAATTGTTTATTTCTGAATTAACAAATTGACAATTCTCAAATATTCCATCTGCTAAAATACAGTTAATAAAATCAAATCCACTAACATTTTGAGTGGTTTTTATATTAGCATCAATAATTTCAATCTTCTGTGTTGCTGTAACAAAATTTATAATACAATCTTGTAAAGATTCAGTCGCATCGACTAACTTATGTAGTTTTGGATATATTCTATCATAATAAGCATTTATTATATCATAAGAATATTGTTGATCAACTTGTAAAGTTACACTAGGAAAGTCAACTATAAAGTTATTATAATTAGAAAAGTTCTTAAAATTGTTAATGTTTTCCTCTAAATAATTTTCCAAATCTTCGATATCTTGGTCATTGAATGTAGCGTCTATGGACTTATACACATTTAAAATAAATCTATCTAAAAAATAAGTTATTTGTCCTATATTCTTTTCATAATCCTTACCACCAATATATCTGAACTCTAATCTTTGTGAATCTTTTGGATTATTAATGTGTAGAAAGTTAATTCCATAGTATTTATCATCTGGTAATCTTAAGGTATTTCTAACAACATCGATAGGTACACTATTATAATCATATTCCTTGAATGGAATTATTTTCTTTATGGTTTTAGCATAAACATTGCCTTTTCTAGAAGGGAATACTTGATAAATTTCATCTTCATCAACCATCAATATTAACTTTAATGCATTTAAATCATTTAAATTTTTATCAGATTCTTCTGTGAATGAAAGGTTAAAGTGTATTGATGACTTTTCATTTGTATATCCATACATTTGGATAAACTTTAATATTTTAATCAAATGATATTTAGCTTCAAAATAAGGCATTGGCCCTGTAATCATTTCAACCATGTTGGCGCCTCCCGATAAATCAGGTTCTATTTTAAAATTTTGAGAATCTGGTTTAAATTCAGTGTGGTATTTTCTAAATCCCCATACTTTAACAGGTGCTAAGTATTGATTAAGCAATTCCAATGTCTTATAATAAGACAAATCTTTCATATAAAACTCAAATTCTAAACCACAAACAGCTTTGTTTAGAATTACCGAATCATTTAAAAACTTTTCTGAATATTTCTTCATTATTTAAATTGAGATGGGTCTTGTAAATTTTTCTTTAGAAAATTTTGCAACTTTGGGCATTTATTATCAACATCTAATTTCATTTGGTTAAACCCACTGATAGTTGTTGGATTATCAAAAATATTTTTGATAGCTATGATTTCCAAGTCAGTAACATTATTAATATTTTTATATTTATTTGCACTTTTGTACAATTCTAAATATTCATCAATTAATTTCTCATCGCACTTCAATTGACCATTTAGGTAAAGTGGTATTATAAAAGAAGCATATTTTTTCAAAATGCTAGGATCTGGTATAAATCTTTTTGACTCAACTACTTTAGTAAATTTTTCCATATTATAAAATTTTATTTATAATGGTATATATTATTTATCCATACTTGGAAATAAGTCTAAGAATACTTATATTTGTCTTATGATTTTAAAGTCTGAGATAATCCAAGTTAATTTAGATAGGTTAGAAAAAGCCAAAAAGGATTTTTCTATATTGGAAGATTATGCCTCAACCAATAATGATGTTGTTTTGAAACATCTTTGGGATGAAGGTAGAGCTTATGGATTATTAAATTATATGTCATTTATTGATTTTATTAGATATTCAAATAAAATTGGGCAAGAGGTTTTCTACAGTAAAAAGATAAAAATAAAAGATTTTCAAGATGCCTTGGTTAAATGTGCTACAGACGATACAGTTAAAAAGATTTTAAAATCTAAGAGTAAAGTATCATTTACAAAGTTAATAAACTCACCAAGGTGGGATTTATACTCTGGTAATAGAATGAGGAGAGGTAGTGTTAGATATCATGATAATTTTGCACCGGCTACTGCTATAATAGCAAATTTTTGTATTCAGAATGAGATTGAGGTTGTAGATCAATCTAGAATTTCAGAACACTACAGAAGACTGCTACCTGAAATTGATATAACTTTAAAGAAAGAGTTAGAATTAACAAAAGATTTGTTGAATTATATGGTTAAGAGTTTTTCCGATTCAGACTCTGATTTCAAAAGGTTAAATGTTGATCATGTAACAAAGTTTATGGGTGAGGAATTAAAAAAGAAACTCCTAAACATAGAGAAAGGTGAATCTGTTAAACTAATAGAAGATGCTAGTTATTATGGTGGATTGACTTTGGGTAAAGTTTATGATGTAAAAGATAAAGAAATCCAATCCGGTAGGTTAAATGTTATTATTGAGAATGATAATGGATATAGAAGGACATATCCTTATAGATTGTTTGAAACAGTATCTAATTTAAGAAATTCAGCATTAGATGATTTATTGGACCTCTAAAACTGTTATAGGTGAATTTTCAATCAAAAGGTAATTAACTTCCATAGAAATGCCTTTTGTATAGGTGGTGCTATTTGTTTTAATTTCTTTAGTTTCTAAATTCTTATTTACAATAAGAGTGAGTGATTCATAACTACCAAAGTAAATTTTAGAATCTATTTGGTCTGGATTCACATATACATTCAAATCTTCAAATTTTCCCAGATTGTATATTAGTGATTTACAATTTACTTTATCTACTTGTGTATTTCCAATTTGTAAAAATAAATCAACTAAACTATTTGGTATAATTAACCAACTATATCCTTGACTTAATTCTTTAATTTTTTCAGTTAAATCTTCAACAGTTATTTTATTGAAAAGTTTTTTAAAAAATCCTTGGTTAAAATAATTTATTTTGTGATTTACTGTGTTTTTTAATTTACCAAATTCTTTTGCAAAAATATTATTTGTATTTCTTGCTACACAGTCACAGAGAGGTTTATTGTTTCTTATAGTTTCTGAATCTATGTCTGAAATTATAATGTTTTTGTTAAAATTATCATCAGATTTTATAATCAGTCTTGTAGATTTCAATTTATATTCAATTTTATCAGTTATATTTCTGACTGAATCAACATCTTTAATTGTTTTAAAAATCTCTATTGTGCCATTTTTATCATCCACCAAAATAGTTTCTATTATTTGGTCAAGAGATGATAAATTAGTTACCTGTTCAACAAATGATTGATTATCTACTAGGAAATCCATTTTCTTTATAACTAAGTTCTTGGGCTTTTTTACCATATTTTTCTGATATTGAAGATAGTTGTTTTCTTGAATAGTTTAAAAATTTGAAATTTGATTTCATTTTATTTGCAGTAATTGACATTAAGTTTGCCTCATTTGAATCATTAGATTTAGAAACCATATTCTCTAAGATTGTTTCAAATCTATCATCATCACCATATGTATCCAAAAGAGTTTTTACTTTATTTATTTGTTTTCTATTACTATTGAATTCTTTATTTTCTTCAACTAAGTTATTTAACTCATTTATTTTATTGTCTATAACCTGCCAATCTCTAGTTTCTCCCTTTAAAGATTCTAATGTTTTCATTTGTTCTTCAATAGATTTATCATTCATAAAATCTATAAGAGCTTCTATAAACATTTCTTTACCAGAAATTTTAACAGTATTTTCTAAGATGTTCTTCCTTGCTGATCCATAAGATCTAATTGTTAAGAAATTATCAATTAAACTATTGATTCCTGCTTTTAAAGCTTCTAATTTTACTGTATCTTTATTTGTAATCAACTCCGGTACATCATTAACTTTTTGACCTGACATTGCGCTAAATTTATTCATAATTTAAGGTTTCTATGTTTGATGTATATATTAAAAAAAAACTTCACATTTTAAGGTGTGAAGTTTTTTTGTGAAATTTAGATTGTTTTTTTATAATCTTGTACATCAATTCTAACATCTTCTGCTGCCTTTCTAAGCATTTGCATAATTTTTCTAACCCTTACACCAGCAGTTTTATTTGATCTAACAAAAAACTTTTCAAAATCATCTTTGAGTTTGACTTTTTTACCATCAACTTCAATATCTTCCGTTAGAATTTTCAATAAATAATCATACTTATCTAAGTATTCCATATTTTCTTTACTCATAAATTTAATTTATTTTTCAAGTATATATGAAATTCTCGATTTTCCCCCTATTTTAGTCTATGTTGAAATGATTCTTTAGTATTTCTTGTGCAGTTTCTTTACCCTTAGCAAAGTACTTTGAACTACCAGAGGACCTAATTATTCCAAGTGATGAAAATAGTTTGAACATATTAGCTATATCTTTCTGTAATAAGATAATACCATTCATTTTACACAAGTCTTGGATAGATTTACCACTTGGTAGTTTATCATTTATCTTAGTATCTTGGTTATAGACAACATCCAATATTGAGTTGTAGTTATAGTATAGTTGAAAGTTAGGATCTTTTTCCATTTTAGCTTTAAAGTCAGTATAAGACCTATATTTATAGTATTCATTGAAATAAACTCCAAATAAGATAATAAGTTCTATCAAAGTTGAAATCATAACAAAAAAGAATGAATTATCTTTATTCTCTTCTTTCTTCTCAAGACCTTTTGATTCGGTCTTTGATTTATGTGATAAAATCTTTCTTTCGGTTCTAGCTTCTAATGTATCTATTTCAGATTTATATAAAAGTCTTTCCTGTGATAAGTCTTTAATTTGTGATTTTAAATCTTTAATCCTATTCTTTTGAAGTCTTGTTAGATCTGTTGAATTAGATAGTTCCGTTTGTTCTTTATCTTTTTCATCTACTTTTTCATCAATCTTTTCAATTTTCAGCTTCAATTTATCAGCTTCACTTTTACTAATCAGCCTAAGACTATCTTCATATGACTTAACATTTGTCTCAACTTGAGTATCAATTTCTTTTGACTTTGAAGAGAATTCTTGTGCTCCCTTAATAGATGAGTAGAAAGATATAGAAACAATAACTATACTAACTATCATAAGTGGGAGTACATCCGATCTTGTTATGCTCTTATATTTAATTTGCTGTAATGAGAATTTATCAAAAATTTCTCTTTTCAATAATTCAAGTCCACATAATAATATAATGGAGGATATACCAACCAATACTGGGTTATCAATAATAGCACCAGATAGAATTTTAGATACTAAAAAGTAAGCAAGAAATATTGATGCTACATGTCCAAATATAGACAAATAAAGCATTACCTTATTTATATTCTTAAAACTTTTGTTAAAGTCTTGTTCCTTTACAGATTCTTCTAATTTTTGAAATTCACTAATTTTCATTATTATTAATAATTTTTCCGTTAAATCTTTCTTTCCAAGTTAATTTCTTATTTAGGACAGTATTTAATTTATTTTTTATTTCTATTTTTTGATTTTCTATTTCTGAAATTTTCAACTCACTAGAACTTTTAATTTCAGCAGAGTCACTTATAGCCTTTTCCATCCTTTCTTTATGAGATGAAATACTACAAGCAGCTACTCTATAGAAATTTCTGAATTTTAGTAATAGAAATTTAAATTCATCTGGTGTTAATCCTTCTTCAAACTCAGATGTCATTAAATAATCTAAAATTTCATTTTCTGAAAGTTCATTGATCATTGTTATTATATATTATTTTATTGAAAACCAATCTCATTTTTATGACCTGTGAAATTTCTATTCTTCAAAACGTCAATTAGTTTAGTTGGTTTTTTGACTTTAATTTTACTTTTCAGATGTTTATTAAGTTCCTTAATTTTATTAACTTCTAATTCCTCAACATTGATAATATCAATTAAATTATTACAATCCAATAAAATGTGGTCAATGTCACTAACATCTGATAAATTTAAAACAGCTACAATATGTAGTTTTAGAGTATCTGAGTCTAGTCCATCTACTAATTGTAAAATATTGTTTGTAAATATATTAGATTTTGAATAAATTTCACTAAAATAAATATCGGAATCATCTAATATAATAACAGAATCAGGGTTTTTATTAATAAAACTCCTAAAATCGGGATTGATAATTGTAGTTTCAAACATACTACAAGGTATGAAAATAAATTTTTTATCAATTTTGCTTGATAGGTATTTTACCAAAGTAGTTTTACCAGTTCCCCTTTCACCATGAATAATTGATAATCCTTTTTTATTATTTTTTATAGACTTAGAAAGCTTATTTACTTTTTTCAGTGTTTGATCATTAAAATATAAGTCAATATTTTCTATATCCGAATCCAAAAAACTAATAGATTGATCTTCCAATCCAGTAGTACCAATTGAAACTGTATAGGTATTTGATTTTTCTTCTGGGTTTTTCGAATCTATAGCTTCTTCTAATTCATAAATTTTTTCTAAAAAGTCATTTAGAGATTCTTCACCATTTTTATTATAAATAAAACATATTTCTGTTACAATACACTCTTCTGATTCTGAGTCAAATTGTGTATATGATAAAAATACATCATCATTTAATTTTGTAAAAATTTTTTTATTTACTAAATTACCTTCATTAGTTGGGAAGACCTCAATCAAAATACAATTATCAACTATATTTGAGTCTGATAAAATTTTTTCAAAATCCTCAAAATTAACAGTTTGGTAAAGATTTATTTTATTTGGTCTTTCGCCAAATATATTCCAGGCATACAAATAGTCATTTAAGACAAAATCTTCTTTATTGACATTTATGTTTAAGTTGCTTTTTTTCATAATAAAATTTATATATATGGTATTGAAAATTGTTTGAAGTATGACTGCAAAAGAAAAAGAATCGATTTTAATAGTTAGTAAGTTTTTAGCTGTGTGTAAAGAAGATTCTGATAAGTTCTCTGTTATGAGAAATTATTTGCACAATAAAATTACTAAACTATTAGAAAATAAGAGAAAGGAGTTATCTAAATCAGAGTTTAGGTCCTTCTGAAAACCCTAAATTTGGACCACCGATTGTTGGTAACCCAAAAGTTGGAATTTCTCCTAGTTGTTGTATTGGGTTATTAAATAGACCCTTTTGTTTTTCCTCATCAATCAACTTCATTAAAAACTCTTTCTGAGCTTTTTCATATTTTTTTCTTTCTTGTTGAATAATGTTATTTCTTTTAGCGACCCTTTTCTTGTGATCTTTTTTAGTTTTAGACTTTGCCATAAAATTATTTTTAATTTTTAGTTATATGAAATTGTGATTAAAAGTTAAAGGTATATTGTAAATCTTTATTTTCCTCCATAAATTTATCTAATTCTTGTTGATCTAATTCTAAAACACTTCTACCATCAGAGGTTTTTATATCATAAATAAAATTAAAACTACTTTCAGTATCTTCATTGACTGATGGATTTTTAGCTATACCCGAACCAGTTTCACCTTGACTCATATCAGGTAAAGTCAAATTCAATAGATTTACTATATCTTTTGGTGATAAATCATTATTTGAACCTTTACAGAGTGTAATATATGGTGGTTTTATAACAATCCATCTTCCACTTTCTGGATCAACTAGTCCAAAGATAGACCAAATTAAATCAATAAATGAATTTATTATTGCTTCAATCAAGCAAAGTATTGAATTTAAGATTAATACTGGTATTGATATCGGAAATTTTACATTTATACCACCAGGTAATCCAGATCCGAATGTCATAGCATAATATTGATCATATGTGAAAGTTGGGAATGTAATCCAAGGTAATTTTATAATTTCATTCATATCAAAACTTGATTTTGTCTTGGCTCTTAGACTTGGTAACCAAACAGTGAAATAAGTTTCTATATCAAAAAGTATTCCAGCCATAGCAAACATACTATTTTTACTAACAGGACTAAAAAAATCTAATAACCATTTAAATGAAAGAAAATTTATAATTTGCCCAGGAAGTGCAAATGGGTTAGTAAGTGACTTGAAAAAGTTAAGAATGAATTTAATTATGCCAATGACTACTTTTAATGGTAAAGTAACCAAATTCAACATAAAGTCTAATAGTGGCTGTGTGGCAAATACCCCTTGTAATCTTCTGAGAGAAGCTAGTTTTTCTTTTATCAATTTATTATTTGAGTCTATTTTGCCAGCATCTTCTAAAATTTTAATAGCCTTACTAATACTTTCACTATCACCAATTGATTGTAATTCATCTGCTTCTTGAATCATTTTTTGGACTTCTTCTGTCAAATATATGTAAGTATAATCAACGCCTTCTTTGAAAACACCTGTTGAATATTGAATTGAAACCTCCTCTATTGTTTGGATTCCGCCAGCCTCAGTTCTAATTTCATTTTTTACTATTAATGGTCCCTTTGGATTCAAATTTGCATTATAAAGATTTGAGGATTGGATTTGTTTATTGATGTTATCACTAGTCAATCCTAAAAATTCTGGTATAGTTTTGGAACTACTTGAAGCAAATCTATTTATACTAAAGATCAATTTAAAAGGTACTTTTGGTTCTGTACTTATAAGACTACTTAGATTTGTTTCTAATCCAAATGCGATTCCAGGTAGTCCTTTTAAAATTGGGGCATCTCCAAATAATCGAATTGTGGCTGATCCATCTAAAACAAATTTACCCCTACCATTATCATCGACATAAACATAGTTTTTCAATAGAGAGGCATTTAAAAAAGTTTTTAGATTTTGTTTTGCTACTTGAATTTTCGCTAAATCGTTTTTAGCATCTTTTAACTTCTCTGTGTATGTTTTTAATTCTTTTAATTGTTCAATAAAATCTTTTGATAGGTATCCAAACTTTGGGACTTCAGTACCAAAATCATCACCCAATTTAGCAATAATTATATCAGTAACAAAAGAAGCTGGATTTCTAATAAGATTTAAAAATGATTGAATTGCTGGTATTAATTTAGTTGCTATTCTTATAACTAATCTTATAAATTTAGGAATAACTCTGAAAATATCCTTAAAAGTGTAACTACCACCACCACCACCTCTGGTTCCACTTCCTTTATTACTACCACTATTATTATTTCTATCATTCTCTGAAAGTAGTGGGTTTGTATTTTTAGATTTAAGAACAGCTTCTATTATATAGAATGTTTCAACATCATCAATAAATCTTTGAAACCTGTATATTTGATCAACCTCCTGTGTTGATGATTCACCAGGCTCTTCACTAACATTTGGTGTACCATATTCCCCCTTTGATAGGGGTCCTGGTATTCTTAACTGTTCATTTGTTATATTTACCTCACTTATAATTCTTGGTTTAGCTGTACCAGTACTAACATCTTCAATTCTTATTTGGTTTGGTACCGATTGCTGTGATACTAAACTTATTTGGTTAGTAGTTGGGTTGTATAAAAGATTGTTTATTTGGCCATCATTTGGAATAAAAAATTCAAATGATATATTTTTTTCAATACCATAAAATCTGTTTTGTGAGTCTACATAAACAACTTCACCATTATAATTTATTTGATACAGTTTTGGATTATTAAACCCAGATTCTGAGAATAATGTTTCTCTTTTATTTAACGGTGGTCCAAAAGTATCCAAAGTAGCTGGTCGCCATTCGTTAACTGTTTCATTATAATTTTCTTCTTTTAATTTATAATAATCTCCTGATTGTACAAATTTATATCTTTTTGATTGAGAATAACTCCAGTATTCATTTTTAAATTTGTCTGGTATATTAGTTTGAAAAGTTGTTATTGGGAATTGAGTATTTCCAGTATCATAAGTCTGTCCAATTTCCAATATCGCAAACCTAAGTTTACCATCCTCATTAAAGTAGTCAACTGTCAAACTAGTCTGATCTAAAGACACAGAGTATTTATCACCACTTTTTACAAAAAAACCTATTTTTTGTCCGTCAGATATTTGGATAGTCATATTCTTCCTCAAGAACCTTCTTATGACAGCTGATTTTTCCGGAGTCCCAACAGTATCCAAAAAAGTTATATTAGTAGTTGAATCACATTTTATGATTTTCATATCATATTCTGCTTCAGGGTCTATCCAAACATTTTTTGTATTCTTCTTGGGTTTATAGGCATATGCAGATTTCATAAACTTATCCTTATCGATGAGTTTTCTAGTATTGTCACCTTGTCCAGATAAATTCAAGAAATTATTTGTTAATAACCCTTCTAATTGAATAACTAAACTTCCAAGTGGTCCATAATCTGAAAGGATTGAATTTAAACTAGATAAAGTTTCTTGTTTTGTATTAACTTCATTTCCATTTTCATCTAAATAAGTTTGGGGTCCTTCACCAATTGATTTATCAAGTGACTTTGATGTTGTTTCCAAATAATAACTTTTATAAAATTCTAATATGGATCTAGTTTTATCTGAATTCAAAGCTATCACTTGTTGTCCTTTCTTTATAAATTTACCATCACCCTCAACTTCAATTATTGGCCCTTCATTTTCATATTTTTTAATCTTCCATTCTATAGGCACATCCACACCAAGTATGTTTACTGATTCTGGTTTTCCTGGTCCACCAACATTAGTAACTTCAACTCCCAAAATACTAGCAAAGTAGACAAAATCAAAGTCATTACCTGGTTTTAATTGTGGCCAAGCATTATTTTGGTATTTATCAACAATCCAAGGTAATTTATCCTTTACTTGACCTAGTGTCAGTAATTCCCAATCTTTATTATAAACTCCTAGAACTATTGTTTCATCTTTTCCAGTATCATCCTCATCTTCTATTGTAGTGCTTTGTGAACCTATAATTGGATCAAACTCCTCAAACAAATCTTTATATATGTAATTATATTGAACATTTTCCTTAAACTCACCTGTTGAATATAGTATAGATTGTGTTATGGCTATATAAGGTGGTGGAAAGGGAATTGTCATTGTTTCTGGTTTTGATGCGTTAATAACATCAGCACTTAGTTTATTTTCAGAAAGTTTATTTTTTGGCCCAGGTTTACCAACAAACTTATCTAAGGTATCTAAACCCTTGGAAACACCACCACCATCTTGTCCCTCTCCTTGATATCCAAGAGCTCTTTTGTTTCCTCTTGGTTTTTTTGATTTACCGAGTAACCCTAATACATGAGCCACTATATCTTCTATTATAACGAAGTGGTCTATAACCAATTTTGCAATTGTAATATAGGGTTTTTGTGTTTCAAAAATAGATTGTATTAAGGCTTTTTCAAGAGCATCTAATCCACCTAAATTATTAGATGTTTTACCAACGCTTATAGAAGAAGGTGGGGTGAATTTCCCATCTTTAAAAAATTGATCTATATTATCCCCAATATTAACAGCACTTACCTTGTTATAAACTAAAAGAGTATCTTTATTCTTTATTTTGGACAAGGATTTTTTATGATATTTCTCATTTATTTTTTTAGCAATACCGAGATCGCCATCTACAAACTTTCTAAGAAATGGTATATTTGGTACAAATAAAATAGGAAGTCTATTTGGTTCTTCACTAGTAAAACTTGGGATATTTGGTATTGAAAACTTGATTGCCATAATAATTTTATATATTATGGCACATGTTCTACATCCTTTGACTCCAAATTGATCTTGGGTTATTAACTTCAACCCCCTTATTCCAATGACCTACTCTTAAATTTCTGTCATTATTAAATTCACCCCTCAATCTTCCATATCTCAAATCAGTTAAATAAATATGGAATTGTTCAACATAATCATTCTCATCTATTGGTTCTTTAAAGTATTCTTCGTTAGATTCAAATCCATCTATACTCTGTATAACACCGAATCCCCACCCATGAGTTTTTTTAAGCATTCTTATGATTTTATCATAATCATACTTATCTTCGAACATTTCAAAGAACTTTTTAATCTTGTTCATTTGATGAACCTTTCATTTTATCGGAAATCAATAAGTTAAAATTATCAACAGGCTCAAACTTGTATTTAGCAGATAACTTACCAGACATTTCACCACCACTAAACTTAACATCTATATCACAATTAACAAGTGGTTGGTTATCCAATTCTAATCTCAACTTTATAGTAAAGTCATTTTTCTCCTCATCTTCTTGATTAACTATTAATTTAACATGGTAATCAAATTTTATAGTTAAATCATCATAGAACTCTCTGAAGAATTTCCTAGAAGGCACTTGATAAAAGTCACTTCCTTTTTTACCCAAGTAGTAAGTAGATCTTTCTAAACAACCTAATTTTTCAACAAAGGTTTTGATCAACTTCATTTTAACATTACCATCTGCTTGTTTAAAACCATCATCTAATTTCTTTATATCATCTTGACTATTTTTGAGTAAAGATTCTGTCATTAGATGTTCTAGTATTTTAGAGTTTAATAAAAATATTTTAACTTCCATCCACTCATTATAAACCCTTTCAACATCTAAAAAACAAGATTCCTTATTTTTCCATATTTCAGACATTAGATCTGAGAATTTAAGAATGTTTTTATCGAACTCTCTTATATGTTCTCCAATATTTTTGAATCTCATATCCCTATGCTTCAATTCAAAATACTCAAAATGACCTAATGTATCAATTCTATCAGCATCGATAAATTTTTCAATGTGGACTTGTATTGGTTTATTGGCATTTTCATAGA
>Ga0114975_10000479_pt1 | contig 30055 bp, 26 predicted proteins | sample S_130626_EF_Meta_FD_87031 | JGI IMG/M metagenome (GOLD analysis project Ga0114975, IMG submission 87031) | Freshwater microbial communities from Lake Simoncouche, Canada to study carbon cycling - S_130626_EF_MetaG | ecosystem: Environmental > Aquatic > Freshwater > Lake | place: Lake...
AAATGGCAACATGGAAAGGTTGTCCAGCATTACTTGATGCATTTACTTCAGGATATGTTTTAAAAACACCTTGCGATATTGAATTTTTTATTAATGATGATTCACAAATAGATATAAAAATAGAAGACCCAAAGTATGATGATTTCTGTGAAATAAGACATCCTCTTTCGGGGTTTCCTTCACCCAAGGGGTATAGGAAAGAATCCTTTGCTTGGATGTCAGACTGGGGAATACAAACACCAGAAGGCTACAGCTCTTTATATTTAACCCCGATGAATAGATTTGATCTTCCATTTATAAATACTTCTGGAATTATAGATACAGATAAAGTTTCCATGCCTGGCTCCCTGCCATTTTTTTTAATTGACGGGTGGCTAGGAATAATACCAGCAGGAACTCCTTATGCACAAATTATTCCTTTTAAAAGAGAAAACTGGGAATCTAATTTACAGGTTGATAAAGCTGGAGATATATATGATAGAATTATAAAAACAAGAAAAATTTTTAGAAAGCCAAATGGCGGTATTTACAAAGATAAATTTTGGGAAAGAAGAGAGTATAAGTAATGTATACACATATACCATCATCTTTACTTGAACCTTATAAAGAAGTTCTTAAATCTTTAACAGAATGGGATTTATCAAAACAACCTGAGCTATGGTCAGAGCAAAGAATAGATGGCGAAATGATGTATAAAATTCATAGGCACTCTGCTAGAATAGTAGAAGAAACAGGACTTTCTGTTCAGCAAATACTATATGACAATCATAATGTACCAGATAAAATTTTTCCATTTTATTATCAAATAATAAAAATAAATAATAGCTTAAAATCTATTGAATTAGATGAAAATACATTTTGCCAAACCTTTACGTTTTTAAATGGAGAGTTTGAAAATAGTACATTTGTAATAAAAGATAAAGAAGAATATTATAAATTATTTACAGAAGATACATATGCTTTTGCAATTATCTGGAAAACATATGAAAATTCATTGACTCCCAAATGGTTTATTAGGCCATATTATAGGTTGTTCATGTGATAAAAAATACACTTGCTCCAGGAATAACTATATATAAAATGGACCCCTCAGATATTTTAGAAAATTTATATAGACTAAATAATCTAGACTGGGCTTCGGAGTATGTAGTTGATGCAAATGATGGAAACAAAAGCTTGGATGATTCTTATAGAAACACAAAATCTATAGATATTCCAGTATTATGCAAACAGTCAGATAATGAAGAAATAAAATTTTTTTCAGATTTATTTAATGATAAATTCTCTGTTATAGAAAAAGACTATGAAGAAGATTATTATATTAAGTTTAAGGTTCATCAGCCATACAAGATATTAAGATACGAACAAGGTGGAAAATTTGATTTGCATATAGATGATGCAGGTGCAACATTTAGACGAGCATCTACAGTTTTTTATTTAAATGATAATTACGAGGGTGGAGAAATTGAGTTTCCATCTTTTAATATTAAATATAAACCAGAAGCGGGGGACCTAATAATGTTTCCATCCTCATATGCATATAGACATAAGGTAAACCCAGTTATCTCTGGAGTAAGATATTCAATTGCAAGTTGGTTAAGATGATAATAAATGATTTAAAAGCACCCAAATGCAGAATCATTAAAAACTTTATATCAAAAGAAGAGTGCGAATGGCTAATTAAATATTCAGAAAGTTCTGGTTTATGGTCAAAGCATAATAGGCAAAGGCAGACATTTAAAACTGAAGAAGACTATAAGTCAGCTGCAGAGCACTGGGACAATAGAAGAATAGAAATTAATGAGCTATATCGAGAAGGTATGGAGAACTATAAAGATCTATTTAAGTTTGTAGTGCCTATTCAAGAAAGAATGGAAGATCAGGTAAAAAATTTCTTTAATCCAGATTTTGAAATATATAGCGAGCTTTGGGAAATTGTAAAATGGTATTATCCTCATTTACAAGAGCCCCATGTAGACTTTATTGATCCAGACTTTGATCTTTCTTCCATAGACATAAACGATGTTCCTGAACAATGTAAATATTTCTTTGATGAAAAGAATATATCTGAATATAAAAGGTTATTCACAAATAAGCTATATACATCTATGCTTTATTTAAATGATGACTTTGAAGGCGGAGAACTTTTTTTCCCTCAGCATAATGAGTTTTCAATTAAGCCAGAAGCTGGCATGCTGCTTATATTTAGTGGTGACATAAATACCATGCACGGAATTAGACAGATAAAATCTGGAAACCGATATACTCACACAACATTTTGGACAAAAGATCTTTACAAATCAAGCCTTGTTGCTATAGATAAAAAACGAGGCAGGTTTATAAAAGATAAACTTATTGACTAAAATGAAAGAATTATATATAATAGAAATAGAGGAGACAAAATGAATCAGCCAGAAATTTTAGCACCAGGTGTACTTGTTTATAGAAACACATTTACTGAAGATATGAATTTAATTAATAGACTAGAAGAATGTCTATCATCAGATCTAAATGCAGAAGGAGTCGGATACTCAGATTCTCCTCACTCTACATACAAATGGAAACAAGCAACCACTGGGTATGCTAACAATGATCTAAAATACAGAGATGCCTTTGATTTTAAAATTAAAAAGAATAATCAAAATGATGAAGGCAAAAGCCCAGATCAAATTAAATTAGAAAAGATTTGGGAAGAATCTAAAAATGCACAACTAGGTCCAGTAGAAGATTATAGACAAAAATTTAATGTTGCCCCACTTAAATACTGGGAATCATTTAATTTTGTAAAGTATGGACCAGGACAACATTTTCAGGTTCATTCAGACCATGGATATTCGTATATTTGTGTCCTATCTTCTGTTGGCTACATCAACGATGATTACGAAGGCGGAGAACTATATTTTGATAAATTTAATTTAAAGATTAAACCTAAAGCAGGAGATCTTTATCTGTTTCCATCATCTTATTTATTTTCACACGCATCTCTTCCAGTAACAAGCGGAACTAAATATTCAATTGTTACCATGCTTGATTACTTAGAAGCTCCACATACACCAGACTATAGAGAAATAGAAAAAAGGTATACCGAAGGCTATGCCTAAAATAAATGTATATAAAACGGGACTTAATCCAGCAAAGATAGAACAGATATCCGTTAAAAGAGATTGGATGGATAAAACTGCAGACAGACATGCCTATAATTGTTTTCCAGTAAGTCTATCTAATACTTTAGGGTGGGGAATATCTTTTCCAGAAGATATATCTTTTATTTGGGATGGTATTTCAGACAGCTCACCAGATCACGTAAAGATACTTTCTGGAGAAAAGTATTGTAATTCAAATAGGTCTAATGGAACAGTTAGCTTTATAACAGGTTTAACATTTAAAACTGATGAAAATATAACAACATTAATAATGCCACCTCCTAATTATTTTATTGACGGAGCTCAGTCATTTACAACACTATTATCAACATCATTTTTTTCAGGAGAAATACCTTGTGTTTGGAGAATTACGTCTCCAGGGAAAGTTATAACCATAAAAGCAGGAACTCCTATTGCTAGTATAATTCCAATATCTTTATCAGAATTAAATGAGTTTGAAATAGATCTATACGATGGATCGGGATACGTAGGTTCACCATTTGATGGACGAAGATATGGGATGACAGTTGATAAAATTAATGCGGCTGGAAACTGGACAGGGTTTTATAGAAACGCTACAGATCATGAAGGAAATAAAATTGGAAAGCACGAAACTAAAACATTAAGGTTGAGAACTAATGACAAATAAAATTACATTTCATTCTAATAGACTATATAATATTATAAGCGAAGAATATTACCCTAAGCCAACAAAAACCCTAACGCCAGATTGGTTTAAGCAAGCAGACAAATTTGAATTAAATAAACAAACTGGAGAGTACTGGCCAAACGCAGAAGGTGGTTTTGTAAGAAGCTTTAAATCTTGCCCAGGACTTCTTGATATTTTTATTACAGGATATTTTTATGTAACTCCATGCGATATTGTTTTTAGTAAGCTAGACAATGGAGACATGATAGCAACAACAGAGCCAGGCTATGAAGACTTTGTTGGAGCAAGGGCCCCTATGAATGAATTTCCAGTTCCACATGGCTACAAAGATCGTCATTTCCACTGGTATCCAAATTGGGCCCCAGAGGTTCCAGATGGCTATAGCGTTTTATATGTTAATCCAATTAATAGATTTGATTTACCGTTTATAACCACCTCTGCTATAATAGATAATGACAAGATGAATACTCCAGGACTGATACCGTTTTTTTTGCGAGATGATTTTGAAGGAAAGATTCCAAAGGGGACTCCTTATTTGCAGCTCATTCCGTACAAAAGAGAAGATTGGAAAATGGAGCCAAAATTTCATGACATGGCTTCTTTACAAGAAAGACATAATGCACAAGCAAAAAAGTTTAGAACAAAAGACGGCGGGGCTTATAAACAAACCGTTAGATCTCTTAAGAAATATGAATAGGTAAACAAATGGAATATACTAAAAGAGCACGATATGCAAGAGAAACAATCACCCCATCAGGGTATTTTGGAAACTCTCCCGATAATGTTGTTGAGCTAGAGGATATGGTTACTGTAGAAGAGCAACAGTATCTTCTTGATTTTGCAAAAAATAATACAGTCTGGGATGTTACAGAATCACAATGGAATGAAAATGGCAATATAATTTATGACCACAGGGTATGGGAAAATAGAGTTGCAACTCAAAATACTCTTTTAAAAGCAGACCCAACAGGAGAAGTTGTTGCTATTCTTAATCGTGTAATTGAAAGAATGACCCCCCACATTAGAGAAAAATTTCAGGTTGAGGTAAAGCCAACAGATGCCGCAATTGTTCGCTGGCCAGTAGGAGCTATGCAATTCCCACATGCCGATAAAGAATTACATGAGGGTCCAGATGCTGGAACACCAAATGAATTTCCTTGGTATGACTTAGGAACCGTATTTTATTTAAATGACGATTACGAAGGAGGAGAGTTGTTTTTCCCACTTCAAAATATTAAATTTAAACCTAAACCAAGAGCGGCTTATTTCTTCCCTGGAGATAAAAACTATATTCACGGGGTTACAAAAGTTACAAATGGGACTAGATATACTGCCCCATTTTTCTGGACAATAACAAAGTTAGGGTTAGAAGATGACAAATAAGTATGAGTATACATCATTTGAATTACTTCCAAATGTAAGAATTTATCAGGGCTTATTGCCAGACGCAGACAATCTTTATGACATCATGAAGCGTTCAGAGAAAACATCTGAAGGTAAATATTATTTAAGGACTTGGGATCAATGGTCCATCTTTGGAACATATTCTCAACAAAAACATGATGATAATGAGCCCAGAGAATTTGGACCGATGTATGATGAAGAAAAGCATTTATCTGATAGAGTTTATGAGGCATATAATACTGCAATTGAAGATTATGTAAATACTTACAATGTAGTGATGCCTCCAACATCCAAGCTTATGACATCTTCATTTTCTAAATACAATACAAATATTGATACAATGAAAAATGAAATGACAATGCAGTATCACACAGATTATATTATTTCTGAAAGAGATATGCCAGGTCCAAAATTCCTTTTAACATGCACAACCTATATAAATGATGATTACGAAGGTGGAGATATTGAGTTTGTTATAGACGATCAATATTACCCATATAAACCTAAAGCGGGAGACATCCTTGTATTCCCATCTACAGAGCCATATTTTCATGGAGTCAGAGTTATTAAAAATGGAGAAAAGTTTTTTATTAGAAACTTTATTCAACACTACTTTGATGGAACAAAAGAGTGGCTTGATAACCAGAGACATTTCGGCGCATATAGATGGTCAAAAATGGAATGGGATAGAATTGAAAAAGAAAATCCAAAAAATATGAGATACTCAAAGAGAAAGCATTTAGGGTATGAATCATGAGCAATCCAAAAATTAGAGATGAATTTTTTTTAGTAGAAAATTTTATTGATGCAGAAACTTGTCAAGCTGTAATTAAATACTTTGACTATTTAGTTGATAATAAAGTTTTAAAATGGAATGAAATTTCTTTTTATGGTTCACAGGCTATGGGATATTGGCCATCTGATGACAGGCTTAAATTGTTTGGCTTATCACCAAATTTTTTTGGAGAACTAAAAGAAAAAATAAAAACAAAAACAGAAGAACTTTTGGGATTTGAAGTTAATGAAGTTAGTTATCATGCACAAAGATGGATTGAAGGTGCATTTGCGGACTATCACTCAGACAATTCAGATCATGATGGAAATCCAACTGCTTTTGAAAAAAGTAAATACGCCGTATTTATTTATTTAAATGATGATTTTGAAGGCGGGCACTTAAAGTTTAAAGATGGCAGTATTGATGTTAAACCCGAGATAGGTCTAGCTGCATTCTTTGCGGGAGGCCACACTAGAGAGCATATGGTAACTACAGTAAAAGGTGGAATAAGATATACCATAGGTTCATTTTGGGATGACGCTAGTTGTGTTTATACAGATGAGCAAAAAAAAGCTTGGGAAGATGAGCTTAAGCAAGTTAGAGCAGAACAAGAAGAGCTTTATAAAAAATGGGCAACTCCAGAAGGTAAGCCAGTAATGCCAAAGGGTAGAGAATGATAATAAAAGAAAAGTTAGCAGAAAACTTATATTATTATAAAAAAGTTATTAAAGATCCAACTGCTTTAATTGCAAAAATAGAATTACTAGATGGAAAGATTGCAAACAATTCTAGTTTAAGTAATTGGTCTCCATGGGTTTCAAGTACCAGAGAAGATGACGTCTTTGGTGAGTTCAAAGCTGGTGGTTACAGAATTGGATATGATTTATCAGAAGACAAAGAATCATTTTTAATTATTGCAGAAATTCATGATGCAATTTTACAATGTATTGAAGATTATTCTTTTACAACTCAAAAAGATCTAGGATATCTCCCAGACGAGATTACAATCAGAAAGTATCACGCTGGCGGAAAGATGGGACCACATATTGATTGTGAAGAAGATGACGATGAAGCTAGATTAACTGCTTCTCTTGTTCTATACCTTAATGACGATTTTGAGGGTGGAGATGTAATATTTAGAGAACAAGGTATTACAATGAAACCAGAACCAGGAAGTCTTTTGATTTTTCCATCAGTAAAACCATATTACCATGAGTCTACTGAGATAATTTCTGGATTTAAGTATATGTGCCCAGCATTTATGTTCAAAAGAAGTAAATTAAATTAATAGGTGGTATAATTAAAAAATGGCTACAACAGGAATTAATGGATGGCGTTTCCCAAGTTACTCTGACTCACCAGATGTACCTAGAGACCTAGGTTTATTGGCAGCAGACATATCTGCTTGGGTGTCTACAAACCCAGATCTAAAAGGCGCAACAGGCGCAACAGGACCAAGAGGTTACAGCATACTTAATGGGTTAACTAGCCCAGCATCTAATGTGGGTGTTGACGGAGATTTCTATATCAACACAATAAGCAATTCAATATTTGGACCAAAAACTGCAGGAGCTTGGGGAAATGGAACAAGCTTAGGTGGCAATAGTGTTTTGAATGGAACCGTAGATCCAGTTTCTGCAAATGGATCTAATGGAGATTTTTATATAAATACAACATCCAAAACTATATTTGGACCAAAAACAAACGGTTCCTGGCCTTCAGGAACTTCCATAGTTGGACCACAAGGAACACAGGGATCAACTGGAACAACTGGAGCAAAGGGAGATGCAGCAGCAACCATATTAGTTAATTCTACAACAACTAGCGCTCCAGGTACAAATGCAATAGTTACAAACTCAGGAACATCTTCAGATGTTAAATTAGATTTTACTATTCCAAGAGGAGCAGATGGAGCACCAGGCGCACCAGGTGCAGCAGGCGCAAAAGGAGATGCAGGTGCACCAGGAGCAACACCAAGCCTGGACCCTATTTCAACAAGAATATCTCTTACAATGCCAAACACTTCTACAACTGGAGTTAACTCGAACTGGTATCCCCTTTCAACAGGTCTTTATGATTTAGGAAAAGATGCAACAAGTGGATCTGCAAGATATTGGAAAAATATTTATTCAAATGGAACTGTCTATGCGGCATCAGTTGTTGCTTCAGGAAATATGTTTATTCAAACATCAACAATTGTTTCATCTGATAGAACTTTAAAAAATACAATTGAAGAGTCTAATCTAGGACTTAATTTTATTAATTCATTAAAGCCAGTTAGCTATAAATATAATGTAGGCGGAATAAACTATACTGCTGATGATGATGGCAATCAGGTTGAAACAATAGTTCCAGGAACAAGAACTCATTACGGACTAATTGCACAAGAAGTAAAAGAAGCTTTAGAAGAAGCGGGAGTACAAGACTTTGGCGGATGGGTTGAAAAAGAAGATTCCACACAAGCCCTTAGATATGAAGAGTTTATTTCTCCATTAATTAAAGCCGTACAAGAACTTTCAGCGAGAGTAAAAGCACTAGAAGAGGCGTAAGACATGTCCTATAAGTATACAGTCTTACAAGATAAGCCAAGCTCTTTTTATTTATTAGATGAAGTAAGATCTGGAACAGTTGGCTCTTATGACAGCATGAGATCAACTTTTTTAACATATGCTGATCTTCGAGACCGTGGAGTTTCATATTCCGCTTTAAGCGGATTACCAGTATACGACTATTCAGGTAATGCCTATGACGGATATGCTATAAATGCATCTTCAAGCGAACTAATGCCTTTAATCGCAGGCGGAGTCAGAGGAACAAAAGTCTTATCAGATACAAGAATAAACTTCAACGTACCTGGAATTGCTAACTCATATTATTCAGACAATTCATTTTGCATAGAAGCCTGGGTGCTATTGCCAGACTATAGTTCTGATGAAGTATGCATTGTTGGAGATTCAGGAAACGCAATAGGATTATTTTATAAAAACGGAAACCTTATATTTAAAGCTGGACCTAATTTAGTTCAATATAAAGTTAGCAATACAGAATCAATATATGTAGTAGGGCAATTTTCTACAAATCAAATTTCATTATATATAAATGGTTTCATTGTTAATTCAAAAAGTTTAGACAAATATAAATTTAATAACACGTCTGTTAATTTTCAATCTGGACCATCGGCAAATAGTTTTATTATAGACTCTGTAGGTTTTTATAAATTTAACTTATCTGATTCTCAAATAATTAAACATTATAAAAATGGAATAAAAGAAATTAATTATTCTCAAATTGTTAATAATGATGGCGGATATCTATTTAGCATGAATACAGCAATGATGAAGCCATCTATGAGCTACTCATATCCTAGATCAAAGTCCTGGAAAAATTTTATAAATGAAAATATTAAGTTATCTGTAGATGAAGCCTATCTTTATTTTGATAGTTCTTTGAGTGGAAGTTTTACATTTACAGATTCAATTATTATTCCAGAAACTTTAGGAATAACTAGTTCTCAAATTTATTGGGATTCAGATACAGATGGCATATCAATAAGAGCTAGCATTGACGGCACCAACTGGGTAAGCTGTATTAATGGTTCACCCATTCCATTCTTTAATAAAAATGATAATCAAATAGGGTCTATTTTATATCTACAGGTAACAATGTCATCATCAGATACCTCTAAGTATTTGCCTATTCTTAAATCTATTACAATAGATTTTTTTAAGAATAAAAATTTTTATTGTGACAACTTTGGGTATTATATATCTTCAAATTATGATTACTCTTTGCCAAGATCAAATAGCACAATATTATCTTATAATAAAAACAATGGATTAAAGATGTATAGTGGGCATGGGTTTACAATTAATTCAGATTTGTCTACCAGAACAATAGAACTTATATTTACTCCAGACGGATCACAAAATGTATTATTTTCAGCACCATCCAAAATATATGAATGGGATAATTTGGGAGCCATCACTAAAACTGGAGTATCCTCAATATACGTAAATGGCATAAATAGAACATCTGCAACTAATATATCAGAATTCTTTTCAAACAGTCTACCCCACTATGTTGTTATAGTTTTATCTACTGCAGCATCAACAAGCCTCAAGTTTAATCAAAATCAAACCGACAGCAAGTCTGGTGGTAAAAATATGTATAACAATTTAAGCATATATCCAACAGCCTTTACAGAGTATGACGTGGCCAGACATTATCAGCTATACACAGACAACATAGTAAATTCAATATCAGACAGCCTTGTTTCTGTATCTGAGTCAACCTCTGGTACAGATTCTACCGCCTACCTATTACTTTCTGTAGAGCCACAAGCAATATCTATATAATTTTGTCATAGTGTTGACAAAATCTGGACTTTAGTTAGCAGTAATGGTATCATTAAGTACTATGGATATTTTAAATAAGAATACTAGAATCATTGAAGAGACCACGCTTGGCATTTATGTGTGGGAGATGCCTGACGGTAGATGGATTGGAGATGACGATGGTAATTTTCTTTCGGTCACGGCAAAAAAAGGCAATAGATCCAAGATCGATGCTTTGGCTAGAGAAGTTCGCTCATATGGTATATATGAGGGTAATCCCAAGTTCCTTTCAGGACGCAGAAAAATTGATGATGAAGAATTTGAACACCAAAACGAAAGATTAAAATGGGGCTTAACACCAGACCCACTAGATATTGGTGTTTATAAAGATTCAATGCTTAGAAATGGAGCAGTTCAATGACAAAAAGATTAGAGTCAATAGAAGATGAAATTGATAGTGTCAACACTATTGATATATCCAATACAGCCGATTGGTTCTCATTTAAAAAATCTGAAGAACATGATGACCCATTTAACCTTGGGCTAGAAGATATTAAAAAGCTTAGAGGACTTGGAACAAATTTTAAGCGTAAATTAAATAGAGATTTTTCTAAAGCTTTTGTAGGAACAAGCGGAGTCGGAACACAGCAAAATTTATTACAACAGGCTATTAGCGGATATGCATTATTTGATCTTGTAGAGCCAACATATAATTTAGAATACCTTTCAAAAATTTACGAAGTTTCAACATATAACTATGCCGCTATAAACGCAAAGGTTTCAAATATTGTTGGTCTAGGATATATGTTTACAGAAACATCAAAAGCAAAAGATGCAATGGATGCTATTACAGACCAAAAGCAATTAGATAGAGCACGTACAAAGATTGATAGAATAAAAACTCAGCTTGATAAATGGCTTGATGATTGTAATGAGGAAGAGTCTTTTACAGAGACCCTTATAAAAGCCTACACAGACCTTGAGGCGACTGGAAATGGATACATTGAAATAGGACGTACAACAGCAGGTGACATAGGCTACATCGGCCATATACCAGCTAAAACAATGCGTGTGCGTAGATTCCGTGATGGCTTTATTCAATTGCTTTACGGCAAGGCTGTCTTCTTTAGAAATTTTGGAGATTTAGAAACTCCAAGCCCAATTGCAGGACAAGAAGATCGTCCAAATGAAATTATTCATTTGAAGAAATATACACCGATGAATAATTATTACGGTGTTCCTGATATTATTGCAGCGCAGCAAGCTTTAGCTGGAAATGAATTTGCTGGAAGATATAACCTTGACTACTTTGAAAACAAGGCGGTCCCAAGATATATTATTACGGTTAAGGGAGCAAAGCTTTCACCAGAATCAGAAAGAAAGCTTCTGGAGTTTTTCCAGGTTGGATTAAAGGGTAAGAATCACAGATCATTATATATTCCTCTTCCAGCAGATACACCAGACTCAAAGACTGAATTTAAAATGGAACCAATTGAGGCAGGCGAACAAGAGTCTTCATTCAATATTTATCGTAAGTCTAATAGAGATGAAATTCTTTTAGCGCATCGTGTCCCAATTAGCAAAATTGGTATTCCAGAAGGAATTAACCTTGCAGCAGCAAGAGATGCCGATAAGACATTTAAAGAGCAAGTTTGCCGTCCTTCACAAGATCGACTTGAAAAGAAATTAAATTATTTAATTGCAGAAAAAACAGATGTCGTCCAATTAAAATTTAATGAACTCAGCCTTACAGATGAAGAAACTCAAAGCCGTATTGATGAGATCTATTTGAGAATGCAGGTCATTACCCCTAACGAAGTTCGTATTAGAAAGAATATGACAACGGTTGAGGGTGGAGATGAAATGGTAGATTTAAAGCCTCAACAGGTAGCAGATCAACAGGCTAAATCCACAGGGAATAAAGCAAGAGACCAACAAAGATCCGCAAATGCTCCAGATAAAAGCGGAGAAGCAAGAAACCCAAAAGGTGATGGTCCTAAAGTCAAATAAGTTTAATCAACTGCTATTTGCGTTAGAGTAGATAAACCTATAAAATTAAGCATATGAACATCGAAAAGTCACACTGGTCAAGCGATGGTGAAAACCTTCATCTCTCCGTACCCTTTACTAAGGTTAATCGTGAGAATAGAACCGTGTCTGGATTTGCTACATTAGATAACGTAGATCAGACTGGCGACGTAGTAACAGCAGAAGCAAGCATTAAAGCTTTTGAGAATTTTAGAGGAAATCTCCGTGAGATGCATCAGTCAATTGCAGTTGGTAAAGTTGTTTCCTTTAAACCAGAAACATATTACGACCAAAAGACTCAAACATTTTATAATGGAGTTTATGTAACATCATACATTTCAAAGGGTGCACAAGATACTTGGGAAAAAGTTCTTGATGGTACCCTTTCTGGTTTTTCAATCGGCGGAAAGATTAAAGAATCAGATAATGAAGTTAATAAAGCAACAGGAGAAGCAGTAAGATTTATTAAAGATTATGACTTAGTAGAACTTTCAATTGTTGACTCTCCAGCAAACGAGCTTTGTAATATTTTTTCTATTGAAAAAGTAGGCGGCAAAATGGTTTACAAAGGACTTGCTACAGAAGTTGTAACTGAAAACATTTTTTATTGCGAAGAAAGCGATTCTGTATTTATGTCTACAGAAAAAACTTTTGATTCACCAGTATCAGGAAAGCCAGCCACGCTAATTGGTTGGGTTGAAAGTTCAGATATGAATAAGTCAAAAGAAATAAATAAGATTCTTGCTTCATTTAAGAAGTCAAGATTACCGTTGCCTGAAACACAATTAGCAAAACAGGCAAACGTAGAAGGAGGTAATAAAATGTCAGATACAAACATTGATAATGTTGTAGAAGCTCCAGTAGCTGAAGCAGCAGTCGTAGAAGCACCTGTCGAAGAAGCTGTTGAAGCTCCAGTAGCAGATGAAGCAAACGTCAATCTTTTTGACAAATCATCAGAAGTTGCAGAAGTTGCAGCTGAAGATACCTCTGCCGACAACGTTGAAAAAGCAGCCGATACAGTAGAAGTTATGGTTGATGAACCTGATTTTGCAAAAATGTTAGGCGATCTAAAAGGCTTTTTCTCCGAGACACTCACAAAGGCTACAGAGGCAAATGCTGCACAGGTAACAGAGATTAAAACATCTGTTGAATCTTTCAGCAAAAATGTCGATGCTAGAATTCTTGAGTTGGCAGAAAAGCACAGCGCACTTAGTGATGCTGTTGCTGAAATCAAGGGCACCATCGATGGTGTTCAAAAGCGAGTAGATGCTGTAGAAGGCGAAACCGCAATTAAGAAGTCCTCTGACCTTGGCGGGTCTGAGGTATTTACCAAATCAAAATCAAAATGGTCAGGAGCTTTCCTCGGTTCCGTAAATGAAATCTTTAACTAAAATAAGGTAGGTGAAATAAAAATGAGTAATGAATTATTAGAAAAGGCCGCAGCAGCTGGTGCAACAGTATCAACTGGTTTTGGCTCATCAACTGGTGGTTCAGGTGTACACGTTGCTTCAGAAAATGGCAATGGTGGTCTCCTTAACCCAGAACAATCAGCACGATTCTTGGACTATATGTTCGATGCTACCGTAATTGGTAAAGTTGCACGTACTGTCCGTATGAAGGCTGACACAACAGAAATTGATCGTATGTCTATTGGTGAGAAGCTTGTAAAGCTTGCATCAGAAGGCGAGAACACAGGAGTTAACTCAGGTGTAACATTCTCAAAGATCTCTCTCACAACAAAGAAACTCCGCATGGACTGGGAGCTTTCAACAGAATCTCTAGAAGATAACATCGAAGGTGCAGATCTTGAAGATCACATTGCACGTTTGATGGCAACACAGGCAGGTAACGACATTGAAGACGTAATCCTTAATGGTGATACATCACTTTCAGGAGATGCTCTTTACAAGTCATTTGATGGCGCAGTTAAGAAGGCAAAGACAAGCGGTCACGTAGTCGATGCAGCTGGTGCGGGAATTTCTCGTGCAGTATTTAACTCAGCTCTTAAGGCACTCCCACGTAAGTACAAGCAGCGTCGTACAGACCTTCGCTTCCTTGCAGGATCAAACTTGATCCAGGATTACCTATACTCTAACTCACAGAACATTCAGAACGTTACTCCACAGGATATTGCTTCAGGCATCATTCGTGGTGATGTTCCAGTTCTTGGAGGTCCAGCAGGATATGTAGCTCCATACGCATTTGGTATTCCAATCGTTGAAGTTCCATTGCTTCCTGAGACACAGACAGGTACATATGCTAGCCCATCAGGTTCACACGGAGACGTCCACTTGACATTCCCAAATAACGTTGTTATTGGTATCAAGCGTGATGTTACTGTTTACCGCTTCTTCTGGCCACGTAAGGACTCAATTGAGTACACAATGTATACTCGTGTTGGCGTTCAGATCGAGCAAGCAGACGCTTGGGTAGTTGTAAAGAACGTTAAGGTTGCTTCTTAATTAATTAAGAATTAAACTACCGAAAGGCCCCCAATTAATTTTGGGGGCTTTTCATTTTAATTTAACAATGCTATAATTAAAGGACCTAGAAAGAGGAGAAATAAATATGTCGTTTGACACATTAAAAGTAGCCGAATTAAAAGTAATTGCAACAGATTTTGCAGTTGATACAGAAAACTTAAAAAACAAAAAAGACATAATTGCAGCACTATCAGAAGAAGGCGTTACCTGGGATGTTTACCAGAGCACACTTGAAGCAATTGAAAAAGATACAGAAGAAATTGAAATTCTTCCAAAGTTTGATCCAAAGGCTCAGCCAGAAGATACAATCCTTGTTAGAATGACAAGAGAGAACATGAGATATGATATCCATGGTCACACCTTTACAAAGGATCATCCTTTTGTGGCAATGTCAGAAGAAGATGCTCAAACAATTTTTGATTCAGAGGAGGGTTTTCGTTTAGCGACACCAAAGGAAGTTCAAGACTTCTACAACTAAACGTTAACATAAGTTAATGGAAATATTAATAGGCACAAACTCACCAATAAGACATAGAGTATTTTGGAAAGGTGAATCTGCATATGCAGACGATCTTCCAGAAGTACGCCTATATGATATTACAGAAGCTGCTGAAGATAATCCAGCAGTAACTCCAGGAACTCTTATATCCACTGGTACATCTGAGCAATCAGAAACTGACATTGGCGTATACAATTTTTATCCAGACCTTACAGTGACAAACTCTGCAAAAAAAATAATAGCAGAATGGTCATATGAAGTAGACGGATCTCCAGTATTAAAAGAGCACGAAGTTTATATTGTTGTGCCCTACGTAGATATATCTCAAGCAGTAGATACCCTAGGTCTTGGTTCTGACTATAATGATCCAAACCACAAAACATATCAAGAACTACTTGATGCAGAAAAATATGCACGTAAAGTAATTGAAAATTATACTCAGCAAAAGTTTTATTTATATGATGATGTGAATGTTGTTTACGGAGCTGGAACAGATATACTTCCTCTTCCTAATAAAATAAAAGACATTCATGAAGTTTATGTAAATGATGTACTTGTTGTTGATAATATTCACAATGTAAATAATTGGGGAATTCCAGTTCAAATTGCTGAAAGCGGATTCGGTATCAGAGTTAATCGTGCCAATATGCTTGATAATAGCGTATACACTGCTAATGGAATGGTGCCTCCAACTATCAATGATTATGCGGGTGTATTTAACAAAGATGCTAGGTACAAAGTATCTGGTAAATATGGATGGGCTCAAATTCCAGACGAAGTTGAAATGGCAGCTATTGAATTAATGAGAGATTATTTTTCTAAAGATAAAGTTTGGAGAAATAAATATATAAAGAGCATATCTACATTTGATTGGAAGTTTGACTTTAACTCTGCAACATTTGCAGGAACAGGTAATAACTATGTAGATCAGTTATTGCTGCCTTATGTAATTAACAAAATGGTATTGATATAAAATGAATAGTCTTGTTGACTCTATTTTAAATATGAAAATGGATGTATATATTCAGCAAGATATACAAGATCCAAACACTGGAGCTATGAAAAAAGAATGGATTTATTCTAGAACTGTTCCTTGTTATGCAAAAGGAATAATTACAAATTCTGCTACAAGATCTGCTGATAGACAAACAATGGGCAATAGCTATGTTAATCAGCAAACAATTGAAATTAGAACTGAAGCTAGGGTAACTATAAGAGAAAAAGTTACAAACATTAGAGATTTATTTGACACACCAATTTGGACTGAATTAAATTATCCAGTTGAAACTCCAACAGTATTTGAATTGGCAGGCAGCACACCAATCACCGACCCATTTGGCGGGATATTAGGCTATAACTCTTTGGCCCACAGATCGGAGAATCAGGTAATTGGACTCTAGTGTTGCACTATTACAAACTTCAAGCGGACTAGAAAAGCCTATGATGGGAACTCCGAAAGGTGTTCTAATGGATTCTTCTGTTGCACAGATATCAGCATTTTTATATTATCAAGCTCAAGTATTAGGAAAGCTTACTTCAAATTCTGCATTTAAAAATTTATTTAAAACAACTATATTTAATCAGATAGAAAAAGATTTTGGTGAGTTCATAGATTCATCTGCAAGAATTAAGCCAACAGCTCTTCATCATGTATACGAATGGAATAAATCGGGACAAGAAACGGCTAGACTGTTTAAAATAAAAAGGCTTGATGCAGAAGGACTTTCATTTAGAGTAGGATACGATTTTAAATTATCTAAGACTGCAGTTCCATCTAAAAATAAAAAACAAAAGAAAAAGTATATATTTGAAAACAAAGCTTCTGTGATGGAAGCTGGAATGCCTGTCATAATCCGTCCAAGGTCCGCTGAGCGACTTGTATTTGAATTGAATGGTACAACAGTGTTCATGCCTAAAGGCTCCTCTGTGACCGTCAGAAGCCCTGGTGGACGTGCATCAAGTAATCAATTTAGATTACATTATGGAAGATATTTTGGTGGGCAGCTAGTAAATAATTCAATTAAAGCATCAGGGTTTCAGCAGATATTTAATACAAAGATGTCAAAAGCTTTAAGCACACCAGCGGGAATTAGAAAAGTGCAATATAGCTTCACAGCTGGTAAAATAAGGTTAGAAGCAGACGCAGCATTACAACAGGCATTTGGAGGAGCATTATGAGCGTAGATTATAAAATAGACTCAATGTTTGAGTTACGCAAGTTCCTCTGGAACGAATTAAAAGAAAATAACATATTTGATCCAAATGATTATTATAGCGATAATATCAGTATGGAAGTTGTTCCAATTATTCCAGTCCAGCAACAGCCAGAACTTAATCAATTTTTGAGCGGGAAAAAGCATATAGTCTATGACAAGATTGGAATGTCTTACGAGGATATCTGGATGATATGCTGTGAAAAAATATTATTTACTGTATATTCAACAGATATATCTGATATATATGAGATTAGAAACCTTATGACAGATCTATTTAGAAGAATGGATGAGTCTGCTAAAGATGTTGATCGGTTCCAGATAAGTCCAAAATTTAAATTCCATAGCATTCATATAGTTGAAATGTCCCCCACGACCCCTTCTGAAGAGCTTCAAGGCTTTTTATCAGCCGATATAATCCTTGAGGTTAAATACTCAAGATTTACAGGGCCAGATGGAAGATTCTTATAGGTTGCCTTTTGATCGACTATACCGTAAAATTGGTAATGAGGTAAAAAGCCTAGCCAGCTTTGATTAGATTTAAAACGTAAGTCAATATATATATATGTTTATTTAACAGGAGGTAGTACAACATGGCAAAGTTTAATAATGCTAAGAATATTCTTGTTGGAGCTTCACCGCTCTTTTTGTCTACTAAAGACATCACAACATCAGGATACGTAGAAAACATGGAGCCTGGTTCAGTTGCAGGTGTAGCTTTCGAAAACGAAACTACAACAGGAACACCAGCAGTTAAGACAGCAGGAAAGTCTTACACAGAAACTCTTAATTCAGATTCAACAAACAAATTCCGTAACGTAGGTTACACAAATAATGGTCTTCAGATTACTTACAACCCATCATACGGTTCAGTAACAGTAGATCAGCTTCTTGACACAGCAAAACTTTTCAAGGAGACAATGGAAGTTATGATCGCTACAGAAATGGCAGAAGGTACTCTTGAGAACATTCTTGCTGTATTTGGTCAGGGAACATCAACACTAAATGACTCAGGAACAGGTGCATCTGCAAAGCGCACACTTGGTCTTGAAGCAGGTGCTCTTGGACAAGCTCCAAATGAGCGTCAATTAGTTGCAGTCGGTGCAGCACCACAAGGTGGTAACGCAACAGCTGACGGTACACTTGGTTTAATTACTGAGCGTGTATATTATGCACGTCGTGTTCTTTCTGTACAACAGTCACAGTTCTCTTTGGCTCGTAACGCAGCAACAACATTCCCAGTAACATTCCGTTTGCTTCCAGACGGTGCTAAGTCAGGTCAGGAATACGGACTAATTATTGACCGTGTTCTTTCAACACACTCAGCATAATTAATATAATTAATTAATAGATTGCCCCCCAAGAAATTGGGGGGTTTTCTATTGCTATGGTATTTTGAATATGATACAATAATTAAGACAGAATCCTAGGAGGATTAAATTGGCAACTACAGTATATGATGTTGAAGAAATTCAGCTACAAAATGGAGCTACAGTAAAGCTTAAGCCTTTAACAATTAAAGAGCTTCGCAAATTTATGGTAGCTATTGCAAAAACAGCAGAAGCAACAACAGAAGACGAAACACTTACAATTCTTATCGATGCGTGTGCAGTCGCATTAGAAAAGCAATTACCAGATTTGGTAAATGATAGAGACGCATTTGAAGATACACTTGACGTTCCAACAATCAATCGCATTCTTGAAGTATGCGGTGGAATTAAGATGGACGACCCAAACCTTCTAGCGGCAGCGGTTCTGGCTGGGCAGAACTAGATCTAGCCGCTTTAGAGGGGGAAGTTTTTCTTCTAGGTAATTGGAAAAATTACGAAGAATTAGAAGACAATCTTTCAATGCCAGAACTAGTCCAGACTTTTAAAGCAATGCAAAAGACTGAGTCGGAGAAAAGAAAATTCTTAGCTTCAATTCAAGGTGTTGATTTAGATGAAAGCAGTAATGAAAATGAGGGGGGATCATCCTTCGAAGATGTTAGAAGAAGAGCACTTGGTATAAATGCATCACAAGATGATGTTGTTTCACTACAAGGCTCATTTGCCAGCGAAGCTGGTTTTGGCATCGGGGCAGGTTTAGGATATTCTATAGAGTAACATAAGTATATGGCCGAAAACAATTTAACGACCTACATTACCGCTAATGCAGACTTTACGAGTTTAAGAACTCAACTAGCTGCAGTTACTGCCCAACTCGTAAAATTACAAGAAACAACAGTAGGAACTAACGCAAAGCTCGGTAATCAAATTGCGGTAATGAACAAAGCCTTTTCCGAGACTTTGCGTTCCACTGGTCAGTTCTCAACACACTTTGTAACAATGAGTTCCGATGTTCAAAAGTTCGGAAAAAATTTAGATTCAGGTCAATTAAAGCTTAATCAATATTTTAAGGTATGGCAGAGTCATACAAAAAATACAGGCAATTTAATTAGAGATCTTGCAAAACAGCAGGTAATGCTTGAGCAGGCAATAGTACAGCCATTAGGTAAAAATGCACAAGGCATGATGCAATACAATGTTCAGGTTGCAAAAGGCTTAGATTTAATTAAAAATAAAACAGCATTAGCAAGACAAGAAGCATCTATCATGAACAAGGTTATGATGGATGGATCTAATCAATTAATTAACTGGGGTAAAAATACTCAGTGGGCAGGACGCCAGCTTACAGTTGGATTAACCGTACCGCTTGCAGCATTTGGAATGGCTGCACAAAAAGCATTTAGAGAAGCAGATGCAGAGCTTGTAAGACTTACAAAGGTGTATGGCGGACTATCACAAACATCTGCAGCAGAACTTGCTAAAGTTAGAAAAGATATTTCTGCAACAGCAAAAGAAATTGCTGGTTCATATGGAGTTGCTTATAAAGATACAATCTCCTTGGCTGCTGACTTGGCTGCAACTGGAAAACAAGGTAATGATTTAATTCAAGCAACGCAGCAAACAACTAGACTTGCAGTGCTTGGTGAAGTAGATAGACAAGATGCAATGAAAGCAACTCTTGCTATTCAAAATGCATTTAAGCAAAATACAGAAGAACTTACGCAATCAATTGATTTTCTTAACGCAGTTGAAAACCAGACATCAACAAGCCTTGCAGATTTAACAGAAGCAATTCCAAAAGCTGGGCCAGTAGTAAAAGCTTTGGGCGGAGATGTAAAAGATTTAGCACTGTATCTTACAGCCATGAAAGAAGGTGGAGTTAATGCTGCAGAAGGTGCAAACGCAATTAAGTCTGCAATGGCATCACTTATTAACCCAACTAAAGTTGCAACTGAGCAATTTGCAAGCTTAGGAATTGATCTTAAGGGTATTGTAAATAAAAATGCAGGAGATCTAACAGGAACAATATTAGCACTTCAGTCTGCATTAGATAAACTCAATCCACTAGATAAATCAAGAGCAATTGAGCAGCTATTTGGTAAATTCCAGTTTGCTCGTATGTCAGCATTATTTGATAACTTAGGAAAATCTGGATCACAAACACTTCAAGTAATGGATCTAATGAAGGCTAGCGTATCTGACCTTGCAGCTATTTCAGATCGAGAAATGAAGATGATGACAGAGTCCGCATCTGGACAATTTAAGAGAGCCTATGCTTCAGTTCAAGCAGACCTTGCACAAGTAGGAAAACAATTTTTAATGATTAGTACACAGGTATTGAAGGTTGTTGATGGAATTATAAAGTTCTTTGATAAGCTACCAGCTCCAATTAAAACAGCACTTAATTTCTTAGGCGGACTCACAGCTGTGGCTGGCCCACTCATCATGTTAACTGGTGTACTTGGCAACTTTGTCGGTTATGTAATTAAAGGCGTATTCCATCTTAAATCATTAATTAAAGGTGGGCAAGGATTTAAACTATTAACTCCTGAAATTGTTGCAGCAATGGAAGCTGGTAAAGGTCTTCAGTCTACATTTTATAATGATGCAGAAGCAACAAATGTTTTAACTGCAGCGGTAGATACATTAACTCAATCATTTAACAATTTAGAAATGAAGGCAAATGCAGCTAAAGTTGCAATGAATCCAGCAATAAGCACAGTTGCAGGTAGTGTAATATCTGCAGGAACACCAGGCGGTAGAGTTGTAGATAAGAATAGCCCATTGATTGGAAAGCCTTATAGCCGACAAATGGCACATATGATCCCAGCAGGAACACCGCAAATGGGAAGTATATTTGGTGTTGTACCAAATCCAGGTCCAGTAAATGTAAGAATTGGCAAAAACCCACAAGCATATATGGGCGAAGATCTTCCAAAGATTCCAGGAGCTACTTCTATAAACGGTACTTCAACTGGAGTCGTTGCTTCAGAAGCAGCCAAGTGGCATGCAATGACTGGTGCGCTTGCAATGCAATCAGAAGCAGAGATTAAAGTATTAAAAGCAGAAGTTGCAGCAACAGGAACAATTACAAAAGAATTAGCTCAATCTTATGAAGCTCTTCTTCCACAATTTACTACCATAACAGAGCTTGCCGCAGCTGAAAGCAAATCAATTGTTTCACAATTACAAGCAAGCAAGATTACTGTTGATGAAGCAAGAGCAAAAATTATTGCATTAAATACTGAAATTGAAGCAATGCTTGCACAGACTGCAACTCAAGTTGCAGGCACTATGGGAAGATCTATTAATTTAACTACAGTTCCATTGACTGGCCAACCAGCAGTTACCGCAACTGGAAAGTCTAATATGAAAGAGCTTTTCCATAAAGGACCTACAGCAAATCTAGTAGATAGAATTGCCGCAGCACTTGGTGGTGTTAGAACTTCTGGCGCTGGATATTCAATTCAAACTACAAAGCCAACAGGTTTAAATGCTGGAGGCCAAGTATACAATCCTTCTCGTGACGGCAACGTAGTTCCTGGAAGCACATCAATTAAATTTGATAATACTCCAGCAGTTCTACATGAAGGTGGATTCATATTAAATCAAGATGCATCAAAAAATAATCCAGATCTAGTAAGCGTTGCAAAAAATTCTCATAATTCAGGCGGTAAGGTAGTTCCAGCATTATTAACTCCAGGCGAAACTTATTTCCCGCCAGAGGTTGCACAGAACATGATGCCAACATTGGAGGATGCAAATAGTGGGTCTAGAATACAGCTAAGAACAATTGGCGGAAGAATTGTTAATGGCAAAAAGAATTATGGCGTTAAAGTTAATGATGCAAGTATGATTGAAGAGTATACAAGATTCCATACAAGCAAAAACTGGAATGCCTATGCAAGAGCAGGCATGATTGCTAATGATGCTACAGCACTAACCACACTTGGAGTACCAAGAAAGCAAGCAATACAAGAAGCTACAGAATGGTTTGAAAGTAGATGGCAAAGAACCATTGAATCAAATCATGGAGAATTTAGCCAAAAAATATTTGATGAGATTACTCAAGGTGATTATAAAGCAAAAAATGATGCTCTTAAGAAAAAGTATAGACTTAAGAAACCTTTATACAAAAAGGTCCCAAATACTGGATCTGGAAAACAGGGCCTAACAAGACAAGATTGGGCATACGGAGAAACATTAAGTCCAGAAATTAAAACAGAACGTGATCTTATTTTAAAGGATATGTCTGATGATAAAAGATTTAGTAGAACAGCCGTAGAAAGAATTATTGGAGAGACAGCACTTCCTGGAACTGGACCAAACCAAGGTGTTCATAGATCACACACATCTCCTGGAGCGGAAGCAAAGTTCTCTGGATTTGGATTTATTGGGCAGGCAACACTTCAGCCACATCACATAAATGGCTTGGCAATGGAGTTAAGCAGATATGGTATTGCCCCTAACTCATTTTCTTTAGATGTTAATGAAAACAAAAAAATGCTTGATGAGTCTGCAAGAAAATTAGGATATTTGCATCGTGAAGATATGATTAAAAAAATTAGAAATGCAGAAACAGTTGCAGCAAGACCACCAGCAATGAGAACAACTAAGGGCTTAACAACAATAGCAGCAAAAATGCTTGAGCTAAAACCTGCTGAGTTTACAAAGTGGATGGCTATGAGAAGTCGACCAGGGTCTTTTGCTAGCATTGCTTTGCGTAACGCTGGAGGCTTGATTGGCGGAGCAGTTCGCAGAGGCAAGCACAACTACGGAATAATGAATAGTAATGCTTTCATTGCAAAAAATCCAAATCTATTTAAGGCTGCAACAAAAGAACAAATGGGATGGAGAAACTGGGCAAAAGATGGAGTAGGTCCAGATTTGCAGCAAGCATTAGCGAAAAAATTTGAAGCTTATCCAAATGGACAAATTCCAACACAATATAATCCTTTAAAGCCAGCTGGTAAATTTCCAATGCCACGCTCATACTATCAGGATATATTAAATGATGATCCGCTTCATGGCCCACTGCAAATTGGTAGATATCAATCACCAATGCATATTAGAAATCAGCTGCAGGGTGCACGTATTAGATACACTGGCACTGGCTATCATAAAGCAGATGCTGCTCCAGCATTTGCTTTAGGTAACATAGAATCAAGAGCTAAAACTGCATTGTTTAACTATATGCAGGGTGACTATGCTGCAATAAATGATCCAGCAGTCCAAGCATACCTTTCAACTCTTAGAACTAAATTTACTGGAACTCTTCACCGTGGTGTCAGAAATGTAAATGATTTGCCTCCAGTTATTAAAGATTTAATAAAGGCAGGAAGATGGAGCGACCTAGTAGGCAAAGAATTTATTATGCGTCGTGCTTCATGGAGTACAAATAAAGATACAGCAGAAGGCTTTGGCCAGCTGCAAATGGTTGCTACAGTTAAAAATAGAAATGCTGTGCCAGCATCACAAATTTTTCCAGATTTAACATTTCAGTCTGCTTCAGGTCCTGTTCATGTAAATGAAAGTGAAGTTTACATGGGAGGTAAATTCCGTGTTATTGCTGCAGGCAAAAATAAATTAAAACTGCAGGCTGTTGTTGATGGAAAACGTGAAAATGGCGGACCCGTAAATTCTGGTAAATCTTATTTGGTAGGAGAAAAAGGCCCAGAGCTTTTTGTTCCAAGAAATAGCGGTGGGATAATTCCAAACTATGCACTTGGCGGTAGAGTACATTCTGGTAAAAATAATTACGGAGCACTAAGTACGCTTGCAATTATGGCAGCAGCTCAAATGGGATCTCAATTTGTAGGAAGTAAAATTGGTGGAACAGCTGGTGCTGGGATATCTAGCATAGGATCAATTCTTCCATTTATGATGATGGGACAACAGAGCGGCATGGGTGGAGGCTTTAGGTCAAAATTTGGAGCAAAAGCAAATACTCCAATAGGATTTAATACAAGGATGCCTCAAGGAATGGAAGGCCCATTGCTTGCAAATGGATCCGCTGGAATGTCAAAGTATGGAGCCGCAGTCACAAAAGCAGCGTCAAGTGCAAATATATTTAAATCTACACTCGGTAAAGCAGCGCTAGGACTAACAAGATTTAATTTAATTGCAACTGGAGTTGTTGCTGGACTTTGGGTACTTAAAAAAGCTTGGGATGCAAATCAAGAAAAGTTAAGAGTAAATGCAATTGGATACGGTCTAACAGCAGAAGCTGCTCAAAAGGCTGGATTAAGATTTAAAGATTTTAACTCTACATTAAAAGATTCTGCAGAAACAATTAAAGCAAATAGAGAAGCAAACAAGATGATGTACGAGTCAATGGTTTCTTCTGGCACCCCGCTTAAATTAACTATAGCAGAATACAAAAAATTAAAAACAGAAGCTAAAACTGCATTTGCAGAACAAATAAAAGCAATAAATTCAACAAGCACTAGCAATCTTCCAGATTTAGCAAAAAGATTAAAGACTCAGCTTATGGGCGCAGGCCTAAGTGCTGAAGAAGCAACTAAAAAAATATATGCAATGTTTGCTGTATCTGAAAAAGCTTCTTCTGCATCTAGAGTAACAACTGCAAGCAAAGAATTTATGGCAATTAAAACAGCTGCTGATGCAGCAGTTGTAGCTATTAATACTTATAATAAATCACGTAATGCAAGTAAGCAAGAAGCTGGAGCAGCATTTAATAATGCAGAAGCAGCTCTTACAACTACAGTTGAAGATGCTAGAGCAAAAGCATTAGATGCTAGAAAGAAAGATAAAACTAAACCTTCGTATATATCTACACAAGAAGCTTCTGATATTCAGTATAAAGCTGAACAGCAGGCACTTGATGGAGTGATATCTAAGTTAAAAGAACAAGGTACTGTAACTGAAGCAACTTTAAATGAATTAAGAAAAACCAACCCGTTAATAGACGAGATTGCTGGAAAGCAAGATACAGTTCTCTCATTGTGGCAAAAAACTAGACTTGCGGTTCAGGGGTATACAGGAGATCTTAAGGGATTAAATTCAGAACAAGCTGGAGCTCTATCCAAACTTTCTGATATCATAAGCAAGGGTGCATCTGATTCAATGCAATCAAATGGTGGATTATTAGATAAACAATACGATAAGCTAAATAATCTTAAAGCTCTTCAAGAAAAATATTTAAAAGCTGCTAAAGGGCAATCAGTTCAGCAACAAATAAATTCAAGAGATGCAATTGCTGCATTACAAAAACAAATAGATGCAAATAATAAACTTACTGATGCAAGACTAAAGGCTTTAGATGCAGCTAAATCTGAAGCTGACCTAGGAAATGAAATTGCTAAAGCAAAAGCAAAATATGATGCGGCTGTCGCCACTGGAAATTCAGCAGAAGCTCAACAAGCAAGTCTTGACGTCGCTGGGCTTCAAAAACAATTACAGTATAATGCACAAAGAAAATCTATTGAAGATGCTAATACATTAAAGAATGCACCGCTACAGGCACAGATTGAAGCTTTGAATAAAAAAAATCAGACTTTATCTGACAACGCCGCACTAGCTGGAAGCAAGCTTGGAGACCTTTCAAAAGAAATTGATAAGAATGAAGGGCTCTACAAAACATTAAATACAAAGATAACAGATTTTGCCGATCAAATGAAAACTCATAAAAATGATATGGCTAAATGGCAAGCTACTCCAGAGTATAAAGCATTGCTTACTGCTATCTCAGGTGCAGGTAAAGCAGCTGGCGTAGACATGACTAAATACTCTAAAGACCCTATGAAGGCTGGAAAGCAGATGTACGATGAAGTATCATCTGGAATTGAAGCTGCGCTATCAAAAGCTGGAATTGTTGCTAATAAAGATATTATTATTAATGGAGTTAAGATTGGCGACATTGCAGCCAAAGAAGCTGGAAAGAAAGGCGTATACGGACAGGCTGATTTAAAGAAAGATAATCAGGGGTATATGTCGCTTGATCAGCAAGCTAGAAATAGAATTATGGGCGATAAAGATCTTGTCGCACAATATGGTCTTGATAAAAAAGGTGCTAAATTTACATTTGATGGCGTCACATATTCTGTAGATATGGGATTCAACGGAGTAAATCCTAGATTGGTAGTTGCAAATTATGGGGCTAACAAGCCAGTTAAAAAAGCATTAGGCGGATTAATAAAGGGACCAGGAACACCTACATCAGATTCTATATACATGCCTTCACTAGGTGCAGGTAGATTTGCATCTGGTGCATATGTATCAACTGGAGAATATGTTGTAAATGCTGCAGCTGTAAATCAGCCAGGAATTTTAAATACATTAGATAGAATTAATAGCAAGAGTTACTCTGTTCCAAAATCTGATTTCAGAGCAAATGTTTCAGATAGAGGCCCATCTGTTGGACCAACAGTAAATATTACAAATAATATTAGCGGATACGATGGAGATATTAATCAGCTATCAGATCTTGTTACCAGAAAAACAATTACTGCAATCAAGACAATTGATTCAATTAATGGTAAAATGGTTGGAAGCAACAAGAATGTGAGCATTAGAACATGACATTAACTTTACCAGTAGGATCAATTTTGTATTTTGATACATCTACAAACGATACCCCAGTCTGGACAAAAATAACTGAGCATAATAGAGCACCAGTTTCTATTGACGCAACCAGACTTGAAAGAACTCAAAGAATGTCTAATGGATTACTTAGAAAAATATTTATTGCTGATAAAAAAACAATAAGTACAAGCTGGAGCATGTTGCCTACAAATGATGCAACAACAGTAGATGGCGGATATGGCGCAGCATCTTTAAGATCTTTTTACTACGGAAAAGGAACTGGAACATTTAAAGTTAAAGTTTCTTATAATGGAGTTTCGGCAAGAGATGAAATAATGACAATGTCATTTATATCTGCAAGTTTTACTGTTGTTAAAAGAAATGTAAAAGAAAAAAGCGCAGATGTTGCTCAAGAGTTTTGGGATGTTTCTATAAGCCTGGAAGAAGTATAATGTTATCTGCTTCAACTGCGACCCTAGACGCACTAAATCAATCAACAACCTTATCAATGATAAATGGGTGCTGGTTGGAATATAATATGAACGATTTAATAGCAGGCGGAACAATTATGGGTCCAGGTGGAACTGCTACAAATCCAGCAGGATCATTGAACTATACAAATCCAACAGGAGCAAAGCCTTATGAAAAGCTGTTTCCAATTACAAGCATTATTGATCCAAGAAGACCAAAGTATGCTGGAGTTCAATATTTAATTTTAGGTGACCCAACCCTTGCAGCTAGAAAAGCTTCTGGTGTATTGAATGCCGCAAATTATAATTCTTCAAAATCTTTTTCAAATAGACTTTATTATCCAGGAGTAAAGACTGCTTATAAATATTGGGTTAGTCCACCAGCATCTGGAAATTCTTTGTCTAACTGTATACTTACATTAACTTATCCAAAAATAAATAATCTTTCAGCTGTATCCAATAAGATAACAGTTAAATTTGAAACGTCTCACGGTAAGCCAACTTCTTGGACATTAAAAACTAAAGATCTTGCAGGAACAGAACAGCTTATTTATACAGGAACAACTTCTCCAGATAACGGCGTTGTTGATTTATACTACAGCGGCTCTGCTTGGTCTACAACAGAGTTTACATCACCAACTGCGGGTATTGATATTACAGGTTTAGTGCTTCAGGTTAATACTATATCAGAGTCGGGCGGGTACTTAGGAGTAATAGAAATATCTCCAAAGTATGTTATAGATGTATCAAACAGACTAGTATCATTTTCAATTAATAAAAACTCATCTGATCAAACAAATGGACTTATACCAGTAGGAAATGTTACAGCAAATTCTATAAGCGTTTTGCTTAATGGATATGATAAGCTTTATGCACATCATGATAAAACAACTGGCTTTGATAAATCAAAACTTAATTTATACAATAACATTAAGATTAGACCTTTTGTAACTATTGGATCTGACAAAATAAAATTAGGAGTATTTTATATAGATAACTATAGTGTAAGCGAGTTTGGCGACATTGATATAACGGGATTAGATGGAGCAAAAGAATTGCAATATATTAAGCCTCCAGATATTGTCGCAAGCGAAATGTCATCTACTGCTTTAATTAGAAGACTTTTAGATTCAGTAGGCTTTACTAGCTATAATTTTAATTTAGCGGATAAAGATACTGCAAGCATAACGCCGCAATATTGGTACACAGATAACACTCAAACAGTGTGGCAACATATTCAAGACATATGCAAAGATACTCAGATGGTAGCAACTTTTGATGAAAATGATATTCTTCAATTTTACCCAAGAGATTATATATTTGCAAAAGATAAATCAACTCAATTTAAATTTAGATATAATTCATATGGGTCTAACCTTGCAAACATATCGGACCTATCTATAGAAAATGTTCCAACAATAAAATCTGTAAAAGTTGTTTACAGCCCACAGCTTGGCTCCGCATATTTAACTTCAGCTGAACCAATCTACAGATCATCCGTGTCTATGCTTGGGGCGGGCGCTCTTGTAGATACATTGCTGCCAGTAGCTCCTAGTGATACTAATTCTGCAGGAGAAGTATCTCCTAACGGAGTTGTTCATATTGAGCCAGTCGTCATTGAGGGAGCAGATAAACAAATATATTCATATACAGGATATTTAATAATAGATAAAGAAATTATTGAATTTGATGCTGTTGAATACTCATACGTAAAGCTAGAGACTGCAACATATAACTCCTCATTAAAGAAGTATGTTGGACCAGCAGAAGTAAAATGGATGACATCTGATTCTGATATTTCTAAGTATCAAGGTCTTGCTGCGCCACAAACATTTGCAGCAACGGGAAGATATAGAATTAAAACAAGAAACGCTTTTGGAATAATAGCAAGCAATGACACAGCGGGATTAACTCATAATGCTGAGATTGCACCATTAAAGCAAGAGTGGTCTGGATATAAATGGGACTCGGTATCTGGTACATTTACGCCTAGCGAATATGTATTTCAATTAACTAATTTAGTTCCAGATGCTACAAATAATTTATTAAACCCAATTTCAAGATCATTTATGACATTGACTGCACCAACTACAACAGCAGTTCCAAATGCAGATCCCGCACTTCCCCCTTCATATCCTTTAAATACAGTTTATTCAATTGCAAC
>Ga0114975_10000484_pt1 | contig 29958 bp, 33 predicted proteins | sample S_130626_EF_Meta_FD_87031 | JGI IMG/M metagenome (GOLD analysis project Ga0114975, IMG submission 87031) | Freshwater microbial communities from Lake Simoncouche, Canada to study carbon cycling - S_130626_EF_MetaG | ecosystem: Environmental > Aquatic > Freshwater > Lake | place: Lake...
CCAACACCCGAAATGTTAGACTTCCCAGGCGTAGAAGATGGGATTAGAGGGATGGCATTTATTGATAATGTCGTTTTATCTGCAGGATCTGATCAAAAATGGACAGCACATAAAATTTAATAGGCAATATTTAAAAGGCAATCATTATAATATGACAACAGTAAAAGGACCAGGAATATTTTTAGCACAATTCTTAGGAGATCAGCCACCATTCAATAATTTAGAAGGTATCTGTAAATGGGCTGCAGGATTGGGTTTCAAGGGTGTGCAAATTCCAAGTTGGGACGCACGCTGTATTGATTTACAAAAAGCAGCAGAAAGCAAAACCTATGCCGACGAGATCAAAGGTATCGTGCAAGCTGCTGGATTAGAAATCACAGAATTATCAACACATTTACAAGGACAGTTGGTGGCGGTGCATCCTGCCTATGATGCGCAGTTTGATGGATTTGCGCCTGTTGAATATAGAGGCAACCCAAAAGCAAGAACTGAATGGGCGGTGCAGCAATTAAAGTTTGCAGCTAAAGCTTCTCAAAATTTAGGATTAAATGCACATGCTACTTTTAGTGGTGCATTGTTATGGCATACTGTTTATCCATGGCCACAAAGACCTGCAGGTTTAGTAGAAACAGGCTTTGCAGAATTAGGCAAGAGATGGTTGCCTATCTTAAATGAATTTGACGCAGCTGGCGTAGACTTATGTTATGAAATTCATCCAGGAGAAGATTTGCATGATGGCGTTTCTTATGAAATGTTTTTAGAAAAAGTAGGGAATCATCCTCGTGCTTGTTTGTTATTTGACCCATCGCATTTAGTATTACAATGCATGGACTACAAAGGTTATATCGACGCCTACCATGAGCGTATTAAAATGTTTCATGTAAAGGATGCCGAGTTTAATCCAAGTGCAAAGCAAGGCGTATATGGCGGTTATCAAAACTGGATTGATCGTGCAGGAAGATTTAGGTCGCTTGGTGATGGTCAAGTAGATTTTAAAAGTATCTTTAGCAAGTTAGCAGCTTATGATTATAAAGGCTGGGCAGTGTTGGAATGGGAATGTTGTTTAAAGCACCCAGAAGTGGGGGCAGCAGAAGGTGCTGTATTTATTCAAAACCATATCATCCCTGTCACAGCAAAAGCATTTGACGACTTTGCTAGCACTGGATCTAATGAAGCCTTTAACAAAAAAATATTAGGAATTTAATCCTTCAAATCAACTATTCATTTTATACAATCAAACAATACACAATGCGTAAAATTTTATACACCCTTTCGGCAGCCTTTTTATTAGTGGCATGTGGTGGTGGAGCAAGCAACAAAACATCTACAACAGAAACAGCAACTAGTTCTGAAAATAAATTATCTGACAATCCAGATTATTCAAAAGGATTGGCATTGATTGCAGGAAGCGACTGTTTAACTTGTCATAAAGTAGCTGAAAAAAATATTGGACCAGCATATCAAGAGGTAGCTGCTAAGTATGAAAATACAGATGATAATATCGAAATGTTAGCTGGAAAAATTATCAAAGGCGGAAGTGGTAACTGGGGCGCTATTCCAATGACAGCGCATGCAAACCTTAGCCAAGAGGATGCAGAAGCCATGGTGAAATATATTTTACTATTAAAAAAATAATTATGAAAAAACAATTACTTGCATTAACCTTAATCACAATCGCAGCATTTGGCTTTAATCAAGTACAAGCGCAAGACAAATGGATCTCTTTATTTGATGGTAAAACAAAAAATGGCTGGCATACATTCGGAAAAACAACTGCTGGCGAATCATGGACAGTTGTAGATGGTGCTTTAATGTTTGATCCTTCTATTAAAACAGGTGGTGGTGATATTGTAACCAATGAAAGTTTTACCAATTTTCATTTACAACTAGAATGGAAAATTTCTAAGAATGGCAATAGTGGTATCATCTTTTTTGTACAAAATGATCCTTCAAAATATAAAAACACTTGGCACACAGGACCAGAGATGCAAGTGCTTGACAATGATGGCCATCCAGATAGTAAAATCATTAGCCACAGGGCTGGTAATTTATATGACCTAATTGTAGGCGATGAGTCAGGTGTAAAACCTGCAGAGCAGTGGAATCAAGTAGACATCATTGTAAACAAAGGAACATTGGTAATGAAATTAAATGGTGTAACAACTGTCAATACACATTTAGGAGATGATAGCTGGAAGGAATTAATTAGAAGAAGTAAATTCTCAAAAGGCGAATCACCTGATTTCGGAAAAGTATTTTCTGGACATATCAGTTTACAAGATCATGGCGATAAAGTTTGGTACAGAAATATTCGTATCCAAAAATTATAAGCACAGTACACCTACTAGTGGAAAATAAACATGAAGTCTATATGCGTCAAGCCCTCTTACAAGCTAAGAGGGCTTTTGATGAGGATGAAGTACCCGTGGGTGCTGTCATTGTGATGAATAATCAGGTGATCGCTAAAGGATACAATCAAGTACAACTTTTAAAAGACGTTACAGCACACGCAGAAATTTTAGCCCTCTCGAGTGCTTGTGAAAACCTGCAATCCAAATACCTCCCAGAAGCGACACTTTACGTAACCCTAGAGCCTTGCTTAATGTGCGCGGGTGCCTTATACTGGAACAAGATTGGACATATTGTGTTTGGCGCCTACGACGAAAAAAATAGCTATCGTAGAGTCACAGAAAAAAATCCCTTCCATCCATCCACTACCCTCACTGGAGGCATACTACAAGAAGAATGCGCTACCTTAATGCAAGCTTTCTTTAAAGCTAAGCGCTAGCATTTCTGTTTATATCGCTATGTAATAAATAGCTCTCCTGCGTAATCCGTTTTCTTTTATCAAAATAAGCTATTGAAGCAATAAAAAAATAGTTTCTGGAGTAATCCGTTTTTAGGATTACGCAGGAAAGCTATTTTTTACTGCGATCATACTATTTATTGAAAAAAAGGCAGCATGTCGCTTAAATGAGCGCAAAGCATTGTAATTTTGACATTCAAACATTCACAAATAAAATAAAGCAATATGTCATTTACATTACCTGCATTACCATATGCACACGAAGCCTTAGAACCACATTTTGATACATTGACCATGCAAATACACCATGGCAAACACCATCAAGCCTATGTTGACAATTTAAATAAAGCGGTTGCTGGCACCCCTAATGAAGGTAAAACAATCGAAGCATTAGTAGCAGTTGCTGGAAGCATCAGCCCTGCTGTAAGAAACAACGGTGGTGGACATTGGAACCATACTTTCTTTTGGAATAGTTTAGCACCGAATGCAGGTGGACATCCAACTGGAGAATTAGCAACTGCGATTGATGCAAGCTTTGGAAGCTTTGATGCATTCAAAGAAAAATTTGCTGCCGCTGGTATGACACGTTTTGGAAGCGGATGGGCTTGGTTGATTGTAAAAGATGGCAAGTTAGAAGTAAGTTCTACACCAAATCAAGACAATCCATTAATGGATGTAGCGGAAGTAAAAGGCACACCAATTTTAGGCGCGGATGTTTGGGAGCATGCTTACTATTTGAAATACCAAAACAGAAGAGCAGATTATTTAGCTGCATTTTGGAATGTAGTGAATTGGTCTGTGATTGCAGATCGTTTTACTGCTGCCAAATAATTGAATTAAAAAAAATACTCAAAACCGTCTCCAAAAGGGGCGGTTTTTTTATGTGCCATAAGATTTATTTAAGGAACAGGGTCATAGCCATGTCCTCCACCTGGTCTGCATTTGCTGAGTCTTTGAATGCCCATCGCAATGCCTTTAATTGGCCCATATTTTTGAATGGCTTCTGCAGTGTAATGAGAACAAGAAGGCGTGAATCGACATTTACTTCCACCTAAATAAGGCGATAAAGCGTATTGATAAAATCGGATCAATACGATAAATGGAAAGCCGATGATTTGCTTAAGCTTGCCCATAAATACGTTTTACCAATTGATCCAATATCAATTTCATTGTTGCATTGATTTCTATTTGTGGCAACACATTTGCATCCATGTACAAAATAAAAATATTCAATCGTATGCCATGAGTTGGCAATTGCGCTCTGAATGCAGGTAGTTCTAAACGATAAGCTTCTCTTAATAATCGCTTTACTCTATTACGTTGTACTGCTTTTTTAAATTGTTTAGTGGGTGCGCCTACCCCGGCTTGTAAAACAAGTGGCCCTAAATTTGCTGGATTTTCTTCGGCAATATTTTCTAAAGTATAAATTAATCTAAGCGGCGCATTAGACATGGACTTGCCCAAGGCAAACAAATTTTGCATTTGCTTCCTGCTTTTTAATTTATCCTTTTGTTGATATGTAAAAATCTTAGCCAATGATGAATATACTTAGTTACTATTTTTGAATGATGCATTAAAAAAGTCCACCCGAAAACGAGTGGACTTTAAAATTATAAGTTTCTACGAATAGAGATTAATTATTTTAATCCTTTCTCGCTAGATACAGTTAGTTTCTTGCGTCCTTTCTTACGGCGACTTGCTAATACTTTACGACCATTAGCTGATTCCATACGCTTACGAAAACCATGAACTGATTTACGACGACGTTTATGAGGTTGGAATGTACGTTTCATAATATACTTTTTTTTGCGGGTTATTAGGATTATTCCTATCTGCCCTTGAGGTTTAATACTTTATATTCTAAATCCGTTCTTATAGCAGTCACCATACCACTACCTGTGAAAGGACGGCAAAAATAGGGTATTTTTTTAATTTTTAAGCTAAATCTGTGTGTTTTGCTGCAATTTTTTGACCAAAGAAGACAGTTCCCTGTTCTTCAAAGCTGGTAGGATTGTCTGTGGTGTAAAATTGGATTTGGCCATTTTTACTACAATTTTGATCTATTTCAGGGTGATTTTGCAAATAAGCAGCCAAGCTTTTGGCAACAATGTCCCCTTGTGTCACTAATTTGACATTTTCTGGTAAGAAGCTTTGAATCTTTTTTGCCATCAATGGGTAATGGGTGCAGGCAAGCAATACGGTATCAATTTGAGCGGATTGCGCAAAGAGTTGATCAATGTATAATTTTACAAAATAATCGGCACCTGGGCCTTCTTGTTGCCCATTTTCGATCAATGGCACCCACATTGGACAGGCTTGTTGGAAAACCGTTGCCTCTGGTGCAAATTTTGACAACTCAATTGGATAACTCTGGCTCTGCACTGTGCCTGTGGTGCCTAAAATTCCTAGATGATGCGAGGACGAAAATTGGCCCAATGTTTCTGAACTTGGTCTTATGACTCCTAACACTCTTTTATCTGGTGCCAAAGTTGGCAAGTCCAATTGTTGAATATTTCTTAATGCTTTAGCAGATGCAGTATTACATGCTAATATAACTAAGCTACAACCTTGTTTAAAGAACCATTCTACTGCTTCTAAAGTATAATGGTAGACTGTATCAAATGATCTTGTGCCATAGGGCGCACGGGCATTGTCTCCCAAATAGAGATAATCATATTGAGGCAGTTGCTGTTTCAATTCTTTTAAGATGGTTAGTCCACCATAACCACTATCAAAAACGCCAATGGGTGCTTGCATAAAATAGGTATTCCCTGATTTCGTAAAACTAATACACCCCGTTGTAAAACAACGAGGTGTATCAAACTATTTTTATAAAATACTATCCTTTTTTAGCTGGAGTAGCTGGTTTAGCGGCGCCACCTGTTGCAGCTTTGAAAGCTTCTTCGATGTCCTTAGGAACTGGAAGCTTTAATCTTAAAGCGACACGGAGTGTTAAGTTATCAGCGATAGAAGGTGGTGGAGCATAAGGAGACAAAGCGTCTGTCTTTAATACCAAATTGTATTTTTGCTCTGTTACGATTTCACTTAAAGCTTGTGCAATTTTTTGTTTGTAAGGTAACAATAAACTTTCTTGCTTTTGCTCCATCATTTGCTGTTGGTACTGCTGCCAGTTAATCAACTTGTATTTTAAACGATTCAAATCGTCGGTAGCCATTTGTAAGGCCTTTGGTCTTTTAGACAAATCAACAGAATCTCTTCTGTAGATACTATCTTTTACTTGGTAATCCTTTAAAGTGTAGTTGTACTCGTCTTGTAAAGAATCTTTAGCATAAGAGTTTAATACAGTGTCTAATTTTTCTTGGATACCAGGAAATAAAGCGATTACGCTTTGGTCATCGAAATAACCAATTTTTGTTTGTGCAGTTGCACTGTTACCGAAAGCACATGCCACTAACAAGATGGCTGCAAATAAAACTTTCTTCATGTCTATTTTTGTTTGTTTGTTTAATTATTGATAACCCCTAATTCTTTTAAAATATCGTCGCTTTTATCCAACTTAGGGTCTGCAAATATAATGGTAATTCCTTCACTTTTATCTAAAATGAAGTCATACGAACGTGCGGTAGCCATTTTTTGAGCGGCATTATAGACCCTATCTTGTATTGGCTTCACTAATTTTTGACGTTCCTTAAACAAATCCCCCTCATAGCCAAAACGCTTTTTTTGTAGATCACGCAAGGCCTTTTCTTTCATAAACAACTCATCCTCACGCTTTTTTCTCAAATCTTCGGACAGCATAAACTGCTCCGCTTCATAGTTCTTGTACATTTTGTCCAAGACCATTTGTTGCTCATCAATTTCTTGTTGCCACTGATCTCCCAAGGCTTTTAATTTCTTATCTGCTTCCTTATATTCAGGAATTCTATCTAAAATATACTTCGTATTGATTACTGCATACTTTGATTGTGCTTGTGCAGAAAATGATAAACTAAGTAGTACAACACCTAATAAAAACAATTTGTTATATTTCATAATACAGGTATTTATTTGTGGTAATGAATTGATATTATTCTGGTTCGAATCCTAACATAAATGTAAATCTAGACGCGTCCTTCAATGAGTTGGTACCATTTAAACGATCTAGACCAATACCATAATCAAATCCAAGCAATCCAAACATCGGTAGGAAAAAACGCATACCCACACCAACTGATCTTCTTAGATTAAAAGGATTGTAATCTTTCATACTATACCAACCATTTGCTGCCTCAAAAAATCCCAATGCATAAATGGTACTACTTGCAGCTAAACTTAATGGGTATCTAATTTCTACAGCATACTTATTGAAAATGGTAAACTTCTGTCTTGAGGATTGTTGATCAGGATTGATTTTTGGATTGGATGACTCATATACAGGATAACCTCTTTGTGCAATGATGTCAAAACCTAATAATGCAAACTGATTACTTAAACCTGCATCTCCCACTTGGAAACGCTCAAATGGAGAAATTGCTAATTCTGAATTGTACCTTCCTACAAAGCCATATTTAGCTGCAAACTTCAACACAAATTGTTTATTACGATCTTCTCCTGCTGGTTTCCCTAATGGCACAAACCACTCTCCATTAAAACGCCATTTATGGTATTCTAATAATTCATATGGATTTTGTTTGAATGCAAAATTAGGATCAAACATAGAATAAGGAGGCGTCAATTGACCACTCAATAAAAATGTAGAACCTGTTCTTGGGAACAAAGGTTGGTCTACCGAAGTTCTTTGTAATGCAATTCTAAAGTTTAAATTATTTACAATTCCATTGTCAAAATTAGGAAGGTTGAAAGGATCAATCGCATAGTTCTTTAAAGTATAACGCGTGTAGTTTAATCCCATACTTAAAGAGAAAAAGTCATCCGGCCAAGCCAATTGACGACCAAAAGAAACCGTAGCACCAGTGGTCGAAATATACCTTGAATCTGCAGCATTAGGATCAAACATTCCAGTCAACTGATCAAAGGTTTGTCCAAATTTTGTGTTGTATACACTTACTGTTAAAGTATTACGCTTGATGCCACCAAACCAAGGCTCAGTGAAGGAGAAGTTAGTAGATCTAAATGCCTTACCATTACTTTGAAAACGGATGCTCAATTTTTGACCATCTCCCATTGGCAATGGATCCCAAGCCGACTTTTTGAAAATATTTTTAGAAGAGAAATTATTAAAAGTCACCCCTAAAGTTCCAGTCAAGCCAATAAAACCACCCCATCCAGCACTTAATTCTAATTGATCACTAGACTTTTCCTCTACCCCATAATTGATATCTACTGTTCCGTCTTCAGGATTAGGAATAGGATCGATTTTAATTTTTTCTTGGTCAAAATAATTTAATTGAGAGATCTCACGTTGAGAACGTATCAATAAAGTACGACTGAATTTATCACCTGGTACTGTTCTGATTTCTCTACGAACTACAAAATCTTTTGTCTTCTCATTACCTGCAATACGAATAGTTTTAATAGTTGCTTGAGGACCTTCTTGTATTCTTACTTCGAAGTCGATAGTGTCATTGTATACGGCAGTCTCAATTGGGTTGATGCTAAAGAATAAATAACCATCATCTTGGTAAATACCACTAATGTCTCCCCCTTCAGCTGTAGGTGTTTTACCCAATTTATTAAAGAAGGTTTCTCTGTTATAGATATCTCCTTTTTTAATATTCAAAATACTAGATAATACTGAATCAGGATATTTTGTATTCCCTCTCCAGCTAATATTACCAAAGAAATACTTACGTCCTTCTTTGATTTGCATATCAATATTTAAATGCCCCACAGCATTATGATAGATGGTATCTTTTTCAATCACTGCATCTCTAAAACCTAAAGAGTTATAGTAATTTAATAAGTTGTCCTTGCTCTCGTCGTATTTTTTAATGTCATACTTAGAAGATGAGAATCCAATTCTTGCGTATGGGTTTAATATTTTTTTTGTTTTTGAAAACGTCAAGTAGCCACGCTCTTTTAAATATTGATCGAAAGAATAAGGCGTCGTCTTTACAATGGCAGGCTTGTCATTGACTGGGAACAAGGTTAAGCGAGATTTTTCGTGGATCTCTTTTAAACTCTTCTTTAACTTAGTCTCTTCAATTAAGTTGCCTCCAAAATTAATATTATTGATTCTAACTTTTGGTCCTTTGGTTACAATAAAATCTAGCACCAATTGATTTTTACGAATTGAATCCTTTGTTTCTTTAATGCGAACACTCGCATCTTGAAAACCTTTTTCTGCATAGAATTTTTTAATGCCTTCGATCGCAGTGATGCGCATATTATCAGTCACAACTCTATTGGGCGTCAAACCTGTTTTTCCAGAAAGTTCTTCGGTCTCCGATTTTTTGATACCAGTAAAATTAAAACGAGACAGTCTTGGTCTTTCTACCACATTGATTTCTACATCAATTTCAGTTCCTTTCACATCTGTCAAATAAACACTTACATCACTAAAGTAGTTTTGATCCATTAATTTACGAATGGCTTTCGCAAAATTATCGCCACCAGGTAAAGCCACTTCATCGCCCTCGTTTAGGGTGGATAAGGAAAGCAATAGATTTTCGTCAAAGAATTGGTTGCCAACCACTTTAATAGTACGAATCTTATACTTAGAAGGTGTTTTTTGATTCAAAATACCCAGCAACTTAACATTGATCTGGCTAACTGAGTCCTGACCTTTTTGGTCTTGGGCAAAACTAGAAGTGGATAAGATAAGTAAGGATAGTATTCCTATGGTAAACTGGGTCAATTTCTGCATCTGCTGGTGGGGCTATATATGTATAATTTATAAGAGGCGCAAATTACTCGTAATATTTCAAAGTCTTTGTTAAAAAGCCAAAAAAACACATGAATAATTTTATGTATTTAGGTTGATTTGAGCGCTAGTTTTACCAAATCGACGTTCTCTAGACTGATAATCCAAAATAGCTGCAATAAATGCCTCTTTTCCAAAAGCAGGCCAACGGGTCTCCGTAAAATAGAGTTCTGCATAAGCTAACTGAAAGAGCAGAAAATTGCTAATTCGGTGTTCTCCACTCGTTCTAATCATGAGCTCGGGGTCTGGAAAGTCCTTCGTTGATAAAGCTTGTACAAAATGGGTTTCATCGATCTGTGTTGGATCCAATGCGCCTGCCTTAACCTGCTCGCCAAGGGACTTGGCCGCTTGAATAATTTCCCATCGACTACTATAGCTTAATGCGATAACTAATTGTAAACCAGTATTTTGTGCAGTTGTATCGGTTGCACTTGCAAGGGCTTGTCTTGCTTCATCTGGCAATAAATCTAGGTCGCCTATAAAGTGAAGTCTAATGTTATTTTGATGTAAATCTGGCACTTCTTTACTGATCGTGTCCACAAATAGGGACATCAAACCCAGGACTTCTGCCTGTGGCCGATCCCAATTCTCTGTACTAAAAGCATATAAAGTGAGGTACTGGATGCCTATTTCAGTGGCCGCTTCTACTACTTTACGGACACTCATTACACCATGGTAATGACCATATAAACGATCCTGCCCCTGCTCCTCGGCCCACCTACCATTCCCGTCCATAATGATGGCGATATGTTTTGGTAGCCTTTGTAAATCCAAGTTTTCCATGTTGCAAAAATAAGAAAATCAGCAGGTTATTTACGCTTAAATTTAAGTCTGCTAAAGAATCCAGGCTTATTTTGGCCCGCTTCTTTCTCTTTTAGACTGGCCAAATTTGACCTTTTACCGGGTTTAAACTTCTCCTCTCCATAAATTTTTAACAAATTAAATGAGATTCCGGCTTTAACTGAGAAAAACTGATCCTTCCCGGACCGACTACCTTGGTATTTAGAAAGATAATTACCCGCACCAATTTTTTGTCCATCAAAAGGTCCACCAACCATAAATTTACTTCCAGATGCATTTTTTTGTCTGTGTTCCATCAATTGACCATCTGGAAAAAAGTCCAATTCATCCGATAATGCAAATCTGTACATCGCTTCTGCAAAAATATTCCATCGCCTTGTCAAATTAAATTTAAAACCAATTTGAACAGGAAAATGAATGATCCCTTTACTTGCACTATGGTTTGGATAAATGACAGAGTCAATTTGTAATGGACGAAGAAGTGTACTGATACTATCTATTCCAAAACTTGAAGCTTTCGATTCAAAAAGATAACCAAGTCCAACCCCTAAATAAGGGGTGAATCGATACGCTTTATTGCCTGGTAAAAATCTTGTAAAATAAAATTCACCGGTCAAACTAATGTCGTTGAATTGTCTTGAAAAATAAAAGCCCCTATTTTTTGCGTAAATATTTTTTGAAATGCTGTCGTTGCTACTTAATTGCAACTGCTCATAATTTAATTTAAAGCCAGCATAATCATTATATTGCTTTTTATAATAGCCTCCTGTATTTTTGTTGAACTTGAAATAATCTGGAGCGATATCACCTCTATAACTTGATTGTCCACTATACCATCCAAACTCACCTCTATTATCCAATAATTGAAGGTGTTGAGCTTGAGTTAAATGAGTCATGCCAATCAAAAAACAAAAAATTAAAATTTGCTTTAGCATGATTAATTTCTTTTATCTAACCCCCAAGTCAATTTTGTTCTTAATGTAGATAAGAAACTGTTTTCATTCAATCTTATAAAGTGCACACAAAATGCTTCTTTCTTAACTGCAATTTGAATACCAATAGGCACAATTTCTTTTCTTGCATCTAATGCACAAATTAATTCCTCAGTTCTTCCTTCTATTTCAAATGAAATCACCGAACTGTCTGGGACGACTACTGAGCGTACGTTTAAGTTATGTGGCGCAACTGGCGTAATCACAAAACTAGATGAGTCAGGAAATAAAATAGGACCATTACAACTCATATTGTAACCGGTTGAACCAGTAGGTGTAGCAATAATCAATCCGTCTGCCCAATAAGAATTTAAAAGTTCCCCATTCAAATAAGTATGAATTTTAATCATTGGAGAAGTATCACGCTTATGAATCGCAAATTCATTTAAAGCAAATGGTGTCCCCTCAAAAATTGGTAGGCTACTATCCATATGCAACAATGATCTTTTATCAATCACATAAGAACGATTTACCAGCGCTTCTACCATGATAGAAAGTTCATCTTTAGAAATCGTTGCTAAAAAACCAAGACGGCCATAATTGATGCCCAATATTGGAATCAAGGTATCACCCACTAAAGTAATGGCGTCTAAGACAGTTCCATCACCCCCTAGGGAAATCAAACAATCAATATTATTATGTAAATCGGAGGATGCCCCAAATGTAATGAGCGATGCTTTGTCTTCACCTGTAACCAAATTGAATTTTTTGATTAAATCTGCATAGATATAAATGGTGATGTCATGCTTTTGCAATTCAGCAATCAAGTCATTTAAAGACTGTTGCTGATCCAGGTCGACACCTCTACTATAAATGGCTACATTCATGAAACAAAGTTAAAAATTAATTCCGCCGTGCAAATATAATCCTTTGTCCCCCAATTGATTGATACTATACTCCACATTTAACACAAAATCGTAGATACTAATTAAATCTACTCCTATACCAGCAGTTCTTAACAAACTATTAGCCAATGGATTCGCTTTATTTTTTTCGGAACTATAGACATATCCTAATTGAGTAAATGCTTTGATCCAAAATGTATATTTAACAGATGGGAGGAACTTTTTAGTCAAAGGATTCTCCACTGTATAAGATCCAATTCTTTGATGAATTGCAGCTTTAAATAAGGTAGCCGCGTTGCCATCCACTACATAATAATCTAAACCATTCATTTGCATTAATCCATACCCCATTAATTTTCGATCACTATAATTGGATTGTTGCATCGTTCTTCCAATTGTTAAAGATTCTGCAAAGATGAATCTACCAGGCGCAATTGGATGTGCTACGATCTGTCTAAATTGTATTGCTGATAAATTACTTTCTTTTGAAAATCTTTGAGACAAAGCAATTTCAGTGCTGGCTCCCTTGGTAGGATAGGCATTGTAACCGAAACGAATTTTTGAATAAGACCAGTTAAGGTCTATATAAGAAAATGATTTTTTATGATTGGGTAAAAAATTAGGAGCGATCGCAAACGCTGAATCAGAAATAGATTCATTTCCAAATCCAACTTGCAAAGCATGTCTTTCAAACAAATTGGGACGATAGGTTAAATTTGCATTCCCACGATATCCTTCACGAATCACATCCTCTGTTCTTAAAAAAACTTGCTTATTTCCTAGCGTGGCATAATTCACTTCTTTTTGATTGAACTGTGCCCAACCCAAGCCCATGCCATATTTTAATTGCTTATCAATGAATGGTAATTGATATCGGACGATTGCTTGATGTGTATAGCCTGTAATATAGCCTACCGTTAGTTTATCATTGTTTCCTGTGAAATTGGCTTGTTTAAAATTAACACCATAATTCACACGATCTAAACTTCTTTTTTGTTCATTCCACCATTGATTAAAATTTCGATCTACCCATCTAAAATAAGGTAAAGGAAAAAAATACCAACGTTCTTTTAATTGAATCTTAATTTTTACCGAAGTGCTATCAAGTAATTCAGAAGATATATTGGTCTCTAAAAAAAGTGCTGTATTAAATAACTGCTGTTGCGCAACAATACTGAGTGAGTCGAGCTCATTTTTTGAAAAAAGGTCTCCGACTTTATAAGGCAATTCTCTTTTTACAATATAATCTCTTGTTTTTTTATTGCCTGTGATTTCTATTGCACTGATCTTAATTTGAGCATGAACTTGAGCGAATCCAAATTGGCCAATGCATATCAATAAAAGAAATAGGCATTTGAAGCTGGTAGACTTAAACATCTAAGTAATTCATTAAATGATGGTAATGCGCTTCAATATCATTGTGCAAAGGAGTCTTGCCGAAATATTGTACCAATTGATAATCGTAACGTTGGAAAGTTGCAATGATTGCCTGCGCTTCGTCCTTATTAATTTTAAGCGTGATAATCATCGCCCCATTTGTTTCGTCATAATAACTATTCAACTGAACAATTTGTGCATTATTTGATTCTACTAATCTTGACATTTCGGCCAATGAATATTGGTATGGCGCAACCGAAAGCACAATAATAGCACCCGGCACATCCACTCCCAAAAATTTAGCCAAAGCATCGTTTAAACTCTTTTGAGGAATCATTCCAATGCATTCCTGTTGTTCATTCAATACAGGCAAAATACTCAACTGGTGTTTTGAAAATAAATCTAAAGCTGTTAAAAAATGTGCGGTATCTAAAAGCATTATTTTTTTAAACTGATCGGATAAAACCATTAAAGCTAAAGATGTATCTGTATCCAATAAGTCTGCTTTTTGTACTAAACCTAAAAAATAATCATCCTTTACAACTGCTAATTCTTGCACATCAAAATCCTCCATACACTGCAACGCAAAACTTACTTTATCTTCTAATTGAAGCAGCGGGAATCCTTGTACAGTAATCGTTGCAGCGAGCATAATGATTATTTAGCGTTTGCTTGTAAGAATTTTTCTAAGATTTGGTTGAATGCAACAGGCACTTCCATCATTGGTGCGTGTCCACATTGATCAATAAAAGCCAATTCACTATTTGAAATCAACTTATGGAAATCTTCTGCCACAAATGGAGGTGTCACTTTATCATTTTTTCCCCAAATTAAAAGTGTAGGTACTTTGATCTGTCCCAGTTCATCTCCTAAATTATTTCGAATAGCACTTTTTGCTAAAGCAATAATTTTGATCACTTTAATTCTGCTATTGGTAATTTCAAAAACTTCGTCTACCAATTCCTTAGTAGCCACAGCTGGATCATAAAAAGTTTCAGCAGTCTTTGCTCTAATGTATTCGTAGTCTCCTCTTTTTGGATAAGAATCCCCCATAGCATTTTCAAACAAACCACTACTTCCAGTTAAGGTCAGCGTTTTGATTTTTTCTGGATGACTTAAGATATACACCAAGCCAACATGCCCGCCTAAAGAATTGCCTAATAAATGAATCTGATTGTAACCCTTGTGGTCGATAAATTGTTGTACATGTTTTGCCAGTCCTTTTACTGTTGTATGTAAAAGATCAAGGTCATATAAAGGTAAAATAGGTACAATTACTTTATGTGTATGTCTAAAATGTTCGATGAGGTCAGAGAAATTACTCAATGCGCCAAATAAACCATGTAAAAGCATCAAAGGTTCTCCTTCTCCAACCTCCACATAATCAAATTTGCCTTCTTTTTTTATTTCGTATTCCATAAAATTATAACGATTAAGTCGTTGCTATAAAGATACTTATTTCAGATTAAATATGCTGATTATACCTTTTGTTGCAATTGATTGGAAAATTGAGCCAATGTTTGCTTGATAAAAGGCAGCCATTCACTCAATTTAGCCATAAAATAGGGCCACCATTTGGCTAAGTAGCTGTAACTCATAGATGCATCCATAGTGGATTTTTCAACGACCCCTAATAAAGTCATAAAATAGATGAATGCGCTTAAAATAGTGCCATAAATTAAAATATACAGGACCATGCCTAGTAGCTTGTTTAACCAACCAAGCATCAACCAATCAGCAGTTTGTTGTAAGAGCCCAGTCATCCATCTTAAAATAAGCATGACCCCTAGTAAAACAATTATGAAAGATATAAATGGAAGCCAATATGAAGTGATCTTAGTATAAATTTTTAATTGACTTGCTACAAATCCTGCAAACTGAAAAGCAAGCACCACCCCAATCATCAAGGAGAAAAACGAAATAATAGCTTTTATCAAACCATTTCGATACCCTTGTAATAAGGCTAAAATCAGGATTGTACCTGCTAATAAATCTAACCAATTCATTAGTTCGTCAATGCGTTTTTAGCAACTGCAGCAATCATTTTACCGTCTGCCTTGCCCGCTAATTGTTTTGATGCCGCACCCATTACTTTTCCTAAATCTTGTGGACCAGCAGCGCCTAATTCCTTCACAATAGCTTCTACAGCTGTTTTCACTTCGTCCTCAGTCATTTGAACTGGCAGAAATTTTTCAATCACTGCAATTTCTTCTGATTCTTTCGCAGCTAGATCAGCACGATTTTGTTCTTGAAATATGGTCAAAGAGTCTCTTCGTTGCTTCACTAATTTCTGCAATAATTTCATTTCACCATCTTCTGGAATAGCACCATTGGCGCCTGGTTCAGTTTTTGCTTTAATAATTTCTGCTTTAATAGCACGAAGCCCTCTTAACAATGCTTCGTCTTTATTTTTCATTGCGTCTTTCATTAAAGACATCACTTCTACTTCTAAACTCATAAGATTATAATTTTATTTTTTGGGTACAATATTATTTTGCACCTTGTTCTATTTGACTTGCTCTAAATTGATTGTAAAAAGTTTTCGCAAAAGTTTTAAAGGATTCTGAAAGTGCTTTGTCTTGAGTCGCTCTTAAGTAGGAATCGCCCATCCCCATTAAATTTTGATAAAAAAAGTCGGCCATCTCGTCGACCATCATGTCCTTTGTCCATAAATCTATGCGTAAAGCAGTTTTATCTGTTGGATCCCAGAATGTCAACATCATTGCCCTTGCAGCCTGTGCTTCTTGAGCAGTGCTATCGGTGGCTGACCAGTCGATGGATTGGGGTATTTTTTGTTCGTCTAATTGAATTTTTACCTGAATAGTTGATTCGTGCATAGCTTAAAATTGTGCCACAAAAATACAATAATATTGGCGAATAAGTCCAGCCTATACCAAGTCCCTTGGCCACACTATGGTTGCTTTTTGTTGAAATTGGCTTATTTCAGATTGAATGGCCTTTTGAATTTCAATGCCCTTTGCCGCGCGGTACATTTCGTCTTTATAGTACAATTTAAAATGATTCGCTAAAACATCGGGTTGTTTAAAATCAAAGTATTCACCCGCCTCAGCCATTTGAGTACAAATAAAATTGTGCTCTGCTTTTTCTTGATGCATTAGAAATGGAATCTGATAGCGCATGGTATAGGTTAAAAACTGAAAGCGATGGCTATTCATTGCACTGAATATAGTAAGGTATGCTGCAGCAATCCATTCTAATGTAAAATTAGCAACTGAAACCAATTCCACTGCGTCTCTATATTTATAGCCCAACAAAATAGTAGCCGCTTTGTCTTTTTCGGCTTCAGTATCCAGTACAAAAACAAGGGACATCGTACTGAGCTGCCATTTTTTAAAAACAGAAAATGCTTTCACAATAGGTAGGATATCTTGAGTATCTACAAATGCAAGCAGGTATTGATTTCCATCGGTCAATGCACTTCTTACTGGAGCCAATTGCGACCACTCAAAACTAGGCAAGGGCGCTTTTTCAAGATACAATCTTTCTACACCTGATCTGTTTTGTGCATGCCATTCATCCAAAGCCAACACTTTTTTTGCTGCATGCATTGTTTTATTAAACCGTTGTTTTTCACGCAACAATTTAAGCCAACTTAAATGACCAGTAAGATGTGGTAAAGTCAAAGGGATAAAATAGGAAGGAATTTGCTTTGCCCATAAGGCTATAGGACTAAAATGTATCAAAGCATTTGCACTGCTTGCCGCAATCAACTGCTTTGTTGCATCAGGATGCACCCATTCAGCCCCTTTAATTTCAGTAGGTTTTGGTAAAGTAGAAACTAGATAGATGCTATGTTCAGCAACAGACATGCCTAAAAGATCTAATAAAATTGGCTCCAAAATAGGAAGATTGGATACATAAACATCATCGAGCTGTATAAAAATGCGCATAGGCAAAATTAATACATACTTAACAATTTATCCACCAATCATTTGTTGGGGTTAGTTGGTCTTATTAGTATCCTACCTTTGACTTATGGCAGAACCGCTAAAGCAATTGGATCTATTTGGCACGGAGGGAACAACTCCTGTGCATATTGCTGCGCCTAAACAAGCCAAAAGTATCAAGCAAAAAAAATCATTGCCTCAATACCGTAAGCCTGCCTACCAAACTGAATCAGTCCTACTTGAAACAACAGTGAATGAGTCTGAAGCTGCTTTGCCTTCTGTGTCAAGAACGCCAATGGCTTATGTGAACAGAAATATTTTACACAAAAGAGGTAGGATGGCATTTGCAGATATGGATCAAGAAATTGATAAAATCAATGTGCCTGATGCTAGTATTTTAGCTAAAAAATTATATTACCCAATTGGAGAAGTAGCAGGATGGTTTAACGTAAACACTTCATTGATTCGATATTGGGAAAAAGAGTTTAAACAACTACAGCCTAGAAAAACAAGAAAAGGGGATCGTTTATTTCGTGCACAGGATATTGAATTTTTAAAACAGATCTATTACCTACTAAGAGAAAAAAAATACTCTATTGATGGGGCAAAAACTTATTTGAAAAACAATAAAGAAAAAGCCAACAAAGATCTTTCCTTGTTGAATAACCTTAAAGATATCAGAAACTTTTTAATGTCTTTGAAGGCGAGTCTTTAATTAGTGCTGCTACTTCTACATTTTTTATTGCCCGTTTTCTGAAAATTGAATTTGATGTACATTCGCATATTCAACGGTAGCAATATTGATACGTTCTTTAACCATTTGAAAATCATCGAAATCCATATTCATTTTCACTAAACATTCTATATGCAATGCATGGTATTGTTTACCAGATAAGGATACGAAAACTAGATGACTACTCAATTCGTTTTCAGACTTTAAAAATGCACGCATATGGTTTGCAAAATCAGTCAATGCTTTTGCGGAAGTTGTGACGCTCAGCTGAATTTCCATTTCGATATAACGTTCTGTCCTGAGTGATATATTGTCCACGATAGAATCGACCATTTGTTTATTAGGTACAGTGATATAGGTTTTTTCTTGTGTGCGAATGCGCGTACTTCTTAACCCAATTTTTTCGATCGTACCAGTAAAGCCACTTACTTTAACCAAATCTCCAATGGTGAAGGGCTTATCAAAAAAGATGATAAAAGAGGCAATGATATTTTCTAGACTTTCTCTAGTTGACAACGCAATTGCAGCGCCTACAATACTTAAGCTTGTTACAAGATTGCCAATATTTTCGTTAAATATATACCTCAGTATCAATAAAACACCAATGATATAGATGATCACCTTAAAGAAATCTTTGAAAAATAAAATGAGTTGGTCGTCAGATAGATCTTTTGTTAACCTTGCTTTATTCTCTAAAATGATTGCTATAAATTCTAATGTTCTTAGGGTTACTCTGATTAAGAGTATAATAAATATCAATTTAACTACAGAATCAATCAGCTGCTGCAAACTCAATTTAAATAGGTTCAAATCCCAAGCTGCCGGGAACTTTAATTCATAAATAGCAATAATCGCCACCAAAAACAGTAAGAACTGTTCGATAGGTACAATCAAGCGGTGTACATGATTTTTTCTTAAATCTGAATGGTTCTTCTTATCAACCCAAGTGTAAATCATACTCGCAAAAAAACGAGAAATAAACCGCTTAATTAGGAGCGTTACAATTAAAATAGCCGCTACCAAGAAATAGCTTCGTATAGCATTGCTCAATATCATTTGGTCTATATTCATAGCATTATGTTGTTGCCTCCCAGGTTAATAATTGCAAATCTGTGCCGTCAAAAACAGCATAGGTATTTAAACGTATCCAATCCCCCAAATTTATGTAACGACTTTTTTCATTGATTTTAAAATCAATTGCATAGTGACGATGACCGAAAATGAAAAAATCTACTGCCATTGTTTTGGCTTTTTCTTTGGTATACAGTATCAACCATTCTTTGTCTTCTCCTAAAAAAACTTCATCTGCATTGCCTGTTTTTGCTCGACTTTTTCGGCTAAAATAATTGGCTAATTGTATGCCTGCATCTGGATGTAGCCATCTAAATAACCATTGACAAATAGGATTCGTAAATATTTTCTTTAAACGCTTGTATCCCTCGTCACCAGGACCTAATCCGTCTCCATGTCCTATTAAGAATTGTTTATTTTGGATGGTAAATGCTTGTGGCTCAAAATAGATTTTAGCATTCAATTCTTTTGATAAATAATCCTGCATCCACAAATCATGGTTGCCAGTGAAAATATGCAACTGAATACCATCGTCTGCCATTTGCGCAAGGGTGCCTAAAATTCTAACAAAACCTTTTGGCACCACAGTTTTGTATTCAAACCAAAAATCAAAAATATCACCAACTATGAAAATGATACCGGCATCTTTACGCGCATCTTGTAAAAATCGCACCAAGCGATCTTCTCTTTTTCTGCTTTCTGTATCATTAGGCGCACCTAAATGAAAGTCAGAAAGAAAATACACTTTTTTACCTGTTACTATTTCCATGGAGGTTGTTTAAATTAAAATTACAACTCTAATGGGTTATCGATTAAAAAACAATATACTTCCTTGGGTCCATGTACACCAACCACCAATGTCTTTTCAATGTCTGCGGTTCGGCTAGGCCCTGTTGCATAACTGATCATAGAAGGGAACCCTTCTAAATTGTCTTTGAATTTCACCAAGCTATCTGTCATATCATACACCAATTGGTCGGCATAGGCTATGCAAATATGAATGGGCGCATACACACTTGCAGTTCTTCCACTTGACGCTTTACTGCTTAACACAATGGTACCTGTTCTAGCCACTAAGTGTGAACATAATGTAATAGCTGCATCACAATCCGCTAAGTCTTCTGTTGTTACAGGATCAAATTGAAAAGGACGTAATGTAGACAACCAATCAGTTTCTTTTGAATATATTTTATTCCAACCCTTCGCAATAATCAATGCATTCAATTGTGCTATCAATTCTTGCTCGTCGGCACAATACACAAATTTGCCCAAGAGTTCAGTGAACTTTTGAGCAAATTCAATTGCCATTTCTTTTTCAGTTGGGATAAAAATAGGCGTGTCAGCTACCTGATCTGGAAAAGGAACAGGCACTGGATCTTTCAATGCCTGTTTTATCTTTTGTAATATTTTTTGTCTTGCGCCTTGCGATTCCATTTATAACTTATTCGTTATTATCTGTTGCATCTGCTGCATGAATAGTTGCGTTTGCATTTTCAATCACATCATCAGATTGATCTGCAGGCGTTTCAACAGTTGTTTCATTTGGTGCAAACTGATTGTCTGCATCTGCAGTGACTGTTGTTTCTTCAAGGATTTTCTTTTCCTCAAATGGACGATCCCCAATCAATTCCTCTACATCAGACTTATGTAATACTTCTCTTGTTAACAATGCTTGAGCCACTTTCTCTACTTGTTCTTTTTTAGATTGTAATAAATCTAAAGTTCTATGGTATGCGGCATCAATCATCTTGCGCACTTCTTCATCAATGATTTTTCCAGTCTCTTCGCTGAATGGTTTTTGGAAAGTGTTTTCTTGTGATGGATCATAAAAACTAACATTGCCAATTTTTTCGTTCATACCATAAGTGGTCACCATCGAGTAAGCCATCTTGGTAATTTGTTGTAAATCGTTAGAAGCACCGGTAGAAATACGGCCAAAGAAAATTTGTTCCGCAGCACGTCCACCCAATGTCATACACATTTGATCGGTCAATTGCTCAATGGTATATAAGTATTGTTCCTTAGGCGTGTATTGCGCATAACCTAATGCAGCAGTACCTCTTGGCACAATCGTCACTTTTAATAAAGGATAGGCATGCTCTAAGAACCAACCACATATTGCATGACCTGCTTCGTGGTAAGCAATGACTTCTTTTTCTTCTTTAGATATAATCTTATTCTTTTTCTCTAAACCTCCAATGACTCTATCAATCGCATCTTGGAAATCTTTCATCTCTACCCCTGTCTTTCCCTTACGTGCAGCAATTAACGCCGCTTCGTTACACACATTCGCAATATCTGCACCAGCAAATCCTGGAGTTTGTTCTGCTAATTTATGTACGTCTAAACTCTCAGACACTTTAATTGGACCTAAGTGCACTTTAAATATTTCTTCACGACCTTTTACATCTGGACGATCAATTGAAATCTGACGATCAAAACGTCCTGGTCTTAATAAAGCCGAATCCAATACATCTGGTCGATTGGTAGCAGCCAGGATAATGATTCCAGTGTCTCCACCAAATCCGTCCATCTCTACTAGCAATTGGTTCAATGTATTCTCGCGCTCGTCGTTACTCATCATGGCGTTCTTGCCACGAGCACGACCTATCGCATCAATCTCATCAATGAATATAATACATGGCGCTTTTTCTCTTGCTTGTTTGAATAAATCACGCACACGACTTGCACCCACACCCACAAACATCTCCACAAAGTCAGAACCACTTAAGCTAAAGAAAGGTACTTGTGCTTCTCCCGCCATCGCTTTCGCTAATAATGTTTTACCTGTACCTGGAGGGCCTATTAACAATGCACCTTTTGGAATTTTACCACCAAGGGCTGTATATTTTTTTGGTTGTTTTAAGAAGTCCACAATCTCCATCACTTCTTCTTTTGCTTCTTCTAATCCAGCAACATCTGCAAAAGTAATATTCACTTTTGTGCCACCTTTTTCAAACAAGGTTGCTTTTGATTTACCTACATTAAAGATACCACCTGGGCCACCGCCACTTCCTCCGCCGCCGCCCATCTTGCGCATCATCACCATCCAAATTACCACAATGATTAACATGGTAAATATGGTATTGGCAATTGGTCCAAACCACTCCCCTTCTTTGATGGTATTTTGTGGCACTTCTTGAATGCCTTTTTGCTCATAAAATTTTTGTAAACGCTCGTTGAAACTATTCCAATCGGTTACACTAAACTCAAACAAAGGCACCCCTTTTACTTTTGCCTTCTCTAATTTTTTCTTGAACTTTTGCACGTAGTAGTCTTTCTGAATACTATCTGCTTTAATATATACACGAACAATCTCTTTGTTTTGAACAAGGTCAATACGTTCCACATCACCACGCATCAACATCACTTGCTTGAACTCTTGTTCAGTGGTGGTAGTTATTTCGGGTGCCATTTGAAAAAATCGAGCTGAGAAAAGGGACAATGCAATCAGTCCATATATCCAATAGATATTGAACTTAGGCATTTTTGGCCCATCTCCCAAAGGCGAATTTTTCTTTTTATTATTTTTTGACTCTGACATAGTATTGTTGCTGTTACTGCTTTTTTATATAAACAAGTGGAAATGAATATTGTTGACCAAGGTCCCATTAATCTTCGTGTGTTTTCATTTCTGCGTCACTCCATAATTCTTCTAATTTATAAAAACCACGGGCTTCTGGGTGCATCACATGCACCACTACATTGATATAATCAATGAGTAGCCACTGTCCACCTTGCTTGCCCTCTGTTTTATAGGGAAGATCGTCGCACTTATGCTTGACTTCATAGTCAATGTAATCGGCAATGGCTTTTAATTGTGTGGTGTTACTTGCTTCACAAATAATGAAAAAATCAGCTGCAGCCTCATGTACTTTTTTAAGGTCAAGGCTAATGACGTTTTCACCTTTTTTATCCAAAATAGCTTGTATAATGGTTTTGAAAATTTTAGAGCTACGAGTGAGCCTGGTTACCGTGTTTTTTTTACGGTCATTTAAAGAAGAAAGATGTTCCAATGCGCTTATTTTTAATGTGTTAAATCGTGTTTCTAAACTAACTTTACAAAAATAGCAATTCTTTGTCACCTGCCACACCAAATGTCATATTAGGCGCGCCGCTTATAGAACTGTCTACAATAGATAGTACCAATATCTATGCCATGGCCCAAATCAAGGATGGATTGGCCGAGTCTGGCAGTTGTTTTCGGGCAGATTTTCAAACCCAAGGAAAAGGACAACATGGACGAGTTTGGGAGAGTTCCAAGGGGCAAAACATCCTTTGCAGCTATATTTTGGAGTTGAAAAAGCTGGATGCACTCAAAAAATGGACGCCAACCGACCAAATTGGATTTTCGGCAGCCATTGCACTTGGGATTCGTGCATTTTTTGATGCACATACCAATGGAGATACAAAAATTAAGAGGCCAAATGATATTTATTGGCGTGACAGAAAGGCAGGAGGTATTTTGATCGAAAACCTGCTCAAGGGCAAGGAATGGACCTGGGCGGTGATTGGTATTGGGATCAATATCAACCAAACCGTATTTTCGCCAGAAGCACCCAATCCTGTTTCCTTAAAACAAATTACGGGGCGTGATTGGGACATCCTTTCTTTGCAGGAAACATTGTCAAAAGCACTCACTCAATCGATTCAAGATTGGTTGATAGAGGGCGAAGCAAAAACCATTCAAGCTTTTGATGCAGCGTGTATAGAAATTAAAAAAATATAAAATAGTTATCAGCTATAAAGCGACTTAAAAATAATAAAGTAAATATGAGTATAAAATTAACTGAACATTCTAAAGGTGGTGGATGTGGATGTAAAATTTCACCGGCAATCCTTTCTGAAATATTAGCGGCGCATAATGTAGGTGCTAAGACCAATGTTGAAAATTTATTGGTAGGTAACGATAGTAGAGATGATGCGGCAGTGTATCAGCTGGACGAAAAAACTGCGATGATTAGTACCACCGATTTTTTTATGCCGATTGTGGATGATGCTTTTGCTTTTGGACAAATTGCTGCAGCCAATGCGATTAGCGATGTGTATGCGATGGGAGGTAAACCTATTTTTGCATTAGCAGTCTTGGGCTGGCCCTTGGCCACACTGCCTGCAAGTGAAGCTGCCAAAGTAATGGAAGGTGCACGCAAGACTTGTACAGACGCTGGTATAGTCATTGCAGGAGGACATAGTATTGATAGTCAGGATCCCATTTTTGGATTAGTCGTAAATGGTTTAGTTGAGATTGAACATTTAAAAAGAAATGATACAGCAAAAGAAGGTGATGTATTGATTTTAACAAAGCCATTAGGTGTGGGTATTATGGCAACTGCACAAAAAAGAAAAGTGTTGACGGATGAAGATTTAAATTTTTTAGTAAAGCAACTCACCACTATTAATAAAGCAGGAGCAGCTTTAGGAAAAATAAAAGAAGTGCATGCCATGACCGATGTAACTGGTTTTGGATTACTTGGACATTTAACCGAGATGATGGAAGGCAGTCATTTATCTGCCTCAATTCATTACGATAAGTTACCAATCATACCAGCTGTAAGAAATTATATCGCTCAAAAAACGATACCTGGTGCTACCGCACGCAATTGGAGCTCAATTAGTGCTGGCGTGGTTTTGGGCCCAGGGGTAGATGAAGCAGAAGCTAAATTATTATTACCAGATCCTCAGACCAATGGAGGCTTATTAATTGCAGTAGCCCCAAGTGCACTAAAAGAAGTACAAACTATTCTACAAGCTATGGGGATTGAATATTTTAACCCAATAGGCGAATGCACAGCAGCAAAAGAAAAAAGGATTTACATTGATTAAATGAACAATCATTTATTTATTCAAAAATTAAATGTCCTTTGTTTTTGATTTGTTCTGGGGTGAGTTCGGCAACCAATTGAACACCTTTGATATTTCTTATGGTATATAAAATATCTTTTACTTTTTCATCTTCAATCCATTCACCACGGATCCACCAGATAAAATCCATGTGTTTTAATTCGGGTAAAAGATACTCCCCATCAAATTGATTATGGTATACAAAATGGCCAATAGTGGTATTGGGCTCATAGCCTTCATACATTGAAAAATAATAGGTTCTATTTTTTCTTTTCAATGCAATTTCATGGTTGGGATTGAACCTGAATTCAAAGCCCATATACTGATTGAGTAAGATACAAAACTGATAATTTTTTATAGGCGCAGTAATGCCCAAAATTCGAGAGCCCTCAAAATCTTGTTCATTAATTTCGTCCTGGTTTAAAATAATTTTTGCACTCACAGTATTAAATATATCAATTGAATAAAATTACGCTTTATGTATTTAAAATGTAATCGTTACTTTAATTTCTTCGGTTCCTCTTTTATAAATTAAAAAAGTACTATCTCCTTTTTTAAATTTAGATAATGTCGTCATATAACTCATCACATCAATAAACTTATAGTCGCCCATTTGCAATAAAATGTCCCCCGCTTTAAGCCCTAATTTTTCACCTAATTTTCCAGCAGAAGCGCCCTCAATCCTAAGCCCAGTACCTGTATACGCGTAATCAGGCATGACTCCCAAACTCACTGTAAACTTAGTACTACGGCCCATTGCAGCTTCGCGTGTTTTTAAGAAATCAAGCTTGCCATAGGTATTGGTTGTTTGAATAATTCCTTGTACAAAACGTAGGATATCTTTTTGCCCCATATAATTAATCTTATTCCAATCGTCTGTTGCTTTATGGTAATCTGCATGACTACCTGTGAACATAAATAATACAGGCATGTCTTTTCTGTAAAAACTTGCATGATCACTTGGACCTGTTCCAGCACTATCAATGGTGTACAATATCGTAGTAGGTGTTTTAGAAATGATTTCGGACCACTTACTAGAAGTGCCATATCCACCTAAGCTCATTTTTTTAGTCGCATCATACCTGCCCACCATATCCATATTCACCATATAGTTAAAATTGGTTTGAATAGTTGGATGGTCTAACCAATACTTGCTACCAATCAAACCAAGTTCTTCGGCAGAGAAATGAATGATCAAATAATTATTTTTATTGTAGGCGTCTCCTTGTTTAGAAGCTTTATTTAATGTCTTCGCTAATTCAATCAAAGCCGCAGTACCACTGGCATTGTCGTCAGCACCATTGCGGATATCATTGTTGATATCCAACGCATTTTTATCTTGATTGTATCCTAAATGATCTACATGCGCACCCAACACAACAGTATGTGTCGCTTTATTGTCAATATAGGCTACCACATTTTTCCCTGTTCTAATTTGAGGCGCTAAAATTAAATTAGCATCGATATCAAATGTGCCCAATGCATCATTAAAATATTTTTTAAAGCCGTCTTTAGTGATGTATACGACTGGGATAGCTAGTGCAGCACTTGTATCAAATTTGTTAAATTGTATATTGTCCACCAAACTACCGCTATTATAAAGAAACAATGCTTTTGCATTTTTTGCCTTCATACTATTGGCCGATGTCTTGATCCAATCTTGTAAATCAAAATGCGGATTGCTTTGTTGCTCTTCTAATACTTCTTGTACATCTTTAAACCAAACCTGACCAGCTTCTTCTAAAGCAAGTGTTGACTTAGTTGTAAATTGACCATTCAAACCAGTGGACACGGTAAAAAAATCATGACCGAAATCCATCGATTGTTGATTCACTTTTAAAAATGCATTTTCATCCCATTTTTTTCCTTCATTGATTGGGAATGCTTGAATGAATCCTTGAGTCCCCATGGGCTGCAAGCCAGCACTTTGATATTGTGCAATGATATAATCAACTGCTTTTTGCTCACCTTCACTACCTGCGCGACGACCTTCAAGCACATCACTCGCTAAATATTGAACGTGTAATTTTAAGTTTTTGATCAGCTGACGATCTCCCTTATTTTGCTTTTGAGCAAGACCAAAGAAGGATACAAATAGTAAAAGGGAGGTAATAATTGGACGCATAGATCGTGTTTGAACTATAAAATTAAGCAATGGAGACTAGTTTTATCGACTATTGGATCAAAAACTGCTAAAAGTCATATTTTTAAAAGGTTTCAATTTCTAATTTCGTAAGTAGTCCCTATGCTTAATGGCTAGCTTTGCGACCAATCGTGAAAGCAGGTATACATATCGCCTTAGTGGGGAATCCCAACAGTGGAAAAAGTTCGCTTTTTAACGCCTTAACAGGTTTACAACAAAAAGTAGGCAATTTCCCTGGTGTAACCGTAGACAAAAAAACGGGGGATCTGAAAATTGGAGTGCACGAAAGTACTTTAATTGACCTTCCTGGCACTTACAGTTTTTACCCAAAAAGAGAAGATGAATGGGTGGCATACAGAGTATTAATGGGGGTGGACGAAGACGTAAAAACAGATGTGATTTTATTAATTGCAGATGCAAGTAATTTAAAAAGAAATTTACTTTTTTGTAGTCAAATTATAGATTTAAAAATTCCTGTAGTTTTGGCGCTCACCATGAATGACTTGGCACAAAAAAAAGGCATTAAAGTGGATATCGCTGGACTACAATCCGATTTGGGTATTCCAGTAGTGGCTGTTGACGCCAGAAAAAATAAAGGCTTAGGAGAATTAAAAAAAGTATTGGGGCAAATTATTGAAACACCACGTTCAAGAAACCAAGAAAGTTTCATAGACAATAAAAACCTTGCCCCTGCTGCCATTGATGCATTTAAAAAAACATACCCTACACATAGTGACTATGCGGCTTTGCATTATCTGATGCATCATGAGACATTTCCTTTGGATCAAGAAATGCAAGAAAATATTGAGCAGATTGAAATTGAAACCGATTTTAACCATACTAAAACACAGGCGCAAGAAATCTTGCAACGTTATCAGCGTATTCAAGAGCTCATGAAAAAATGGGTGACTGAACCTGATCCAACTGCGAAGAAAAAAAGAACAGATCGATTAGATAATATTTTATTACATCGTGTAGGAGGATATATTATTTTATTAAGCGTTTTGTTTTTATTGTTTCAGTCTGTGTTCTGGATGGCATCCTTCCCAATGGATGGTATTGAATGGATTTTCACCAATATCACGACTTATTTAAACCAAGTGTTACCTCAAGCTTGGTGGCAGGACTTATTGGTCAATGGTTTTGTTGCAGGCATTGGTGGTATTGTGATTTTTGTGCCACAAATTATGATCTTATTTGGACTCATCACTTTGCTAGAAGACACGGGCTATATGGCTAGGATCAGTTTCTTAAGTGATAAGCTCATGCGTAAAGTAGGTTTGAATGGCAAGAGTGTGATGCCCATGATTAGTGGTTTTGCTTGTGCTGTGCCTGCCATTATGAGTGCTAGAAATATTGAAAATAAAAAGGAACGCTTACTCACAATTTTAGTAACACCATTTATGAGTTGTAGTGCAAGACTACCAGTGTATACTATTTTAATTTCTTTGGTGATAGACAATAAAATGTATTTTGGTTTTTTAAGTTTACAAGGATTGGTGATGATGGCACTTTATTTATTAGGGATTGTCATGGCGCTTGTAGCAAGCTTTATTCTTAAGTTTTTTATCAAAATCAAAGAGAAAAGTTATTTTATTTTAGAACTACCTGTTTACCGCGCACCACGTTGGGGTAATGTAGGTATGACGATGATACAAAAAGCAAAAATATTTGTGGTGGATGCAGGTAAAGTGATCATCATGATAAGTTTATTGTTGTGGTTCTTGAGTTCTTATGGACCTAGTGAAAAAATGGATCAGCTCAATGCACAATATGCGATGGCTGTGAAAAGCAATCCAGCACAACAACCACAATTAGAAAAACAATACAATACCGATAAACTTGCTAATTCTTATGCGGGAATTTTAGGTAAAAAAATTGAACCAGTGATTAAGCCTTTGGGTTATGATTGGAAGATTGGTATTGCACTGATTACCTCTTTTGCTGCAAGAGAAGTATTTGTAGGCACCATGGCTACTTTATATAGTGTGGAGGAAGATAACAATAGCAGTTTAAGAGAAAAATTACGTGCTTCAGTTTGGCCAGATGGTAAACCCGTTTATAGTTTAGCCACTGCACTTTCCTTGATGGTGTTTTATGTACTTGCGATGCAATGCATGAGTACGCTCGCTATTGTGAAAAGAGAAACAGGGACATGGAAATGGCCGACTATTCAATTCTTTATGATGACAGGACTAGCTTATCTATTAAGCTGGCTGACCTATGTGATTGCGAAGTAAAATTGGAATTAAGCACCAACCTACCAACCAGAAATAGCTAAAATCTCGGCAGTGTGGTCCTTTGTATCTGGCTTTTCAATGATATGCTGCACCATACCCGCTTCGTCTATCAAAAATGTGGTTCTGGTGGTGCCCATATAGGTCTTACCCATGAACTTCTTCTGGCCCCAAAGATTGTATTTGTCTACGATTTTCTTGTCTTCGTCCGCGATTAAAGAAAAAGGAAGCTCGTATTTATCGATGAATTTAACGTGAGAAGCGACTGAGTCTACACTGACCCCTAAAATAGCGATCCCCTTCTTAATCAATTTCTTATAATTATCACGCAAATTGCAAGCCTGCGCTGTACAACCTGGCGTGTCGTCCTTTGGATAGAAG
>Ga0114975_10000485_pt1 | contig 29939 bp, 31 predicted proteins | sample S_130626_EF_Meta_FD_87031 | JGI IMG/M metagenome (GOLD analysis project Ga0114975, IMG submission 87031) | Freshwater microbial communities from Lake Simoncouche, Canada to study carbon cycling - S_130626_EF_MetaG | ecosystem: Environmental > Aquatic > Freshwater > Lake | place: Lake...
ACAGCAGAACTGCCCATACCGCAGTTGGTGGACGGCAACTACCCGTTGGTGCTTGCCCCGAATCAGGCGGTAGAGCTTACGTCGAGCGGTAGCAACTGGTCGGTGGTCAGCGATTCAGCCGCGCTCCCAACCTTCACAACAACACCTACCTCCGCAGGCACCACCACGCTGACTAACACATCGACCGAGATTCAGGAGTTCACCGGCGCGACAACGCACACGGTCAAGCTGCCGTCAACGGGAATCGTTGCGGGACGCCAATTTACGATCATCAACAACTCAACTGGCCTGCTAACAATCCAGTCCTCTACGGCGGCGCAGATTCATATTCTCGCCGCTGGCGCGGAGTCGATCCTGACCGCGCTCGTCGCCACCCCGACCACCGCTGCGCACTGGGAGGACAGCCTACTCGCCACTAGCTACGCGGCAGGCAAGTCGCTGACCGTCAACAACTCGTTGACGCTGGCCGGTACCGACGCGACGACGATGACGTTCCCGGGCACCTCCGATACTGTGGTCACGCTGGCTGCCGCCCAAGCACTTACCAGCAAAACCCTAACCACGCCGACCCTGTCGGGTACAGTCGCGGGTACCTACACGCTAGGTGGCACGCCAACGATCACCGCGCCCACCATTAACGGCTACACCGAGGGTGTGGTCGCGGTGGGTACCGTGACCACGGCGTCGACTTTGACTGTGGCGTCGGGCACGGTGTTGACGGCAACCCTGACCGCGTCAACGGCGTGTGTGTTCACGATGCCCGCATTGGTAGCCGGTAAAAGTTTCGTTTTGCTGCTCAAGCAGGCGGCAACCACCGGCAACGGCACCGCGACTTTCACCAACGTAAAATGGACAGCAGCCGGTGCTCCCCTCATTACGCAGACCGCCGGGAGAATGGATATTCTGAGTTTCTTCTCCGACGGCACGTCGTGGTACGGCAGCGCGGTGCAGGGGTACACCTACTAATGTTCGCGTCGAGGGCGGCTATCGCGGCAATCAAACCACCCGCAGGTGAGGGTGGGTCACTCGTAGGCATGACCATTTCTTACACCCTGGGTGCTGCCGGTGCGGGCGGCGTTGGTGCCGCCAACGGCACGGCGGGTGGCACCACCACGGTGACGTTCAACCGGGTCACCCTGACCGCGACCGGCGGTGGTGGCGGTATCTACAACTCCGCGACGGCCAACGTGGGCGGTACCGGTTCTGGCGGCGACCTGGGGGTGACCGGCGGCAAGGGCGGTGCCGCCACAGGCGACCAGGGCGGCGGCGGTGGTGGTGCTATTGGCGGCACGGTCGGTTCGCCCCCTACCGGGGGTGCCGGTGGTGCTGGTGGGCAGTCTGCCGACGTCGTTGGCTTGCAGGCGGCAGTCACGGGTGGCCTGGGGAACTGGACAGGAGTCGGTGCCGGTGCCACGGCGGCAGCCACCACACCCAATGCCATGAACGGCGGTGACGCAGTGGGCGGCGGCTGCGGAGGCGGCGGCGCGGGGTACTACGGCGGTAACGGCGGCGCGGCGCAACCCGGCGGCGGCGGCGGTGGGGCTGCGGGATACACCGCCGTCCAGACGGGCGGTGCCGGTGGCCAGGGTGCGGTAGTCCTTCAGTTCATTGGCGCAGCCACCCCCTGCGTGGTGCTGCTTTCCGGCACGACCTACACCGTCCCCGCTAATACGACAGCGGTGAGGATTTGGGCTGTCGGCGCGGGTGGCGGCGGGGCGGGTTCCCCGGCCACCGATGCCACGTCGGGTGGCGGTGGTGCTGCCGGTGGTGTGGCAATGATGACGGCCACGGCGTTCTCCCCCACGCCCACGGTGACGCTGGTGAGTTCTTCGGTGCCAACGGTGACGGCGAACGCCATTACCATGCCAGCGCACAACGAGGGCGACGTGCTGGTGATGTACGTCCATTCCAGTGCGCTCAACACAATTTCAACGGTTCCGGCTGCCGGTGGCACGGTTCCGACGTGGAACGTACTCAAATCCACTTCCTCTACGGGAACTAGCTATTCCTGTGCCCGACTGGTGTGGTGTGTCGGTACCGGAACCACCACTTCGGGAACTTGGACGAACGCCGATATGTTTGAGGTTGCGGTGCTGCGTGGCGCGGATACAGCATTTCCGATTGGTGGCAACGCTATCAGCGTACCGTCACAGCTTCAGACTTCTACGGCCCCGGCAATCACGTTTTCCAACAGCGACGGTTCGTCACAACTGCTGCATTTCCATGGTTGGGGTGACGCGGTAAACGCTGTCGGCACGATCAGTGCGGCACCTGCCGGTGGATACACCCAACAAATATCTACTAAACCGTCAACGATACTTGGTGGAGTTATCAATACGAAGTATGTCACCACCACAGACGGTGCCGTGGCGAATGGTGCCACTGGTGTTGTCTATGCTTCTGCCGCATCGGTGGAGGTGGTGGCTCGCGGTCTGGTTATTGACGGTGCCCACCAAACTTCTGCTACCGGCCTTTTCGTTACCTCCACGTCAACCTATCTGGCTTCTTCCGGTGCCGACGTTTTCGTTGCCTTATCGACGGCTGTTTCTTCCGCGCACACGCTTAGCTCCATCACCTACAACGGCGTGGCGATGACGCTAGTCGCTGGGCCTCTGTCGCACAGTCCAAGCATCAACAGCTACCTGGGGTACACCTGGCTGTACCGTGCCGCTGGTGCGGGGACGGGGTCGGCTGCCTCGCTGGTGATTACGTTTAGCACAACCGTGTGGTGCTGCGTTGACGTGTTCTCCTACCTCAACGTCGCTTCCATCGGCACGGCAGTCAACACCTTCGGGGATAGCGTCACACCGTCAATCGGCCCGGTCACCGCCAACCCCGGTGAGCGGATTCTTGCGGTGATCGGCGGCGGCTCCACGAGGGTCGCGTCTATCTCCGCTCCGGTCGGCGGGATGAACCGCGCCCTAACTCAAACCAGTACGTCGTATGCTTCACTGGCGGTCAGTGATGCGGTAGGACTACTGGGATCATCCTTCTACCCGCCGGTAACATTCTCGGCAACCTTCAACACCGCACAGTTGTATTCCTGCATTGCGGTTCCGCTGATACCGTATACCCAGCAGCAGACCATCTTCTCCACCGCCGGGACATTCACCTACACCGCGCCTGCGTGGGCGCGACGTTTTGAGGTCGCTGCTTTGGGTGGCGGTGCTTCCGGCGACGTGGGCGGGGCCGGATTCAACACCGGGGCTGGGGGCGGGGCATCCTCCTGGGGCACCATCACTTGGGAGCGCGGCACCGACGTGCGGGTGGGGAACGAAACCTTCACCGTCGTGGTCGGTGCCGGGGGCGCTGGGCCTGCATCCTTCGGCACCAGGCAGCCCGGTGGCGACTCCACCGTCACCGCGCTGAGTGGGGCATCTCTTATCGTGTTCGGCGGGATCACCTACAACCGTTTGGATACCGGCCACGGCCAGACCGGCGATGCGGCAACTGGAATCACCTTCGGCGGTTTCACATTGCCGGGCGGTACCGGCGGTGCGGCAAGCGGCGGCAATGCCGGGGTGTACGGCTCGGGCGGCGGCGGCGGTAATGGGGTTTTTGCGGGTTCGACTGCTGGTGGCAGCGGATCACGGGGATACGTTTCCATCGTCGCCTACGCCAACTGACCTGCTTTCCTGCACCTGCTGTGACAACAAGAGATAGACGACGAAAGGAACCACAATGGCCAAGTTTGACGAGGTCTTTGCAGAACTGACCGCCAAGATGAACGCCGCAATGGCCGTCATCGCCCAAAACCCGGTGCTGGCACAGCAGGTACGCGAGGCGATTGACGGTGCGCAGACCGCCGCCGAGATTGAAGAAGCGGCTGCCCAGGACGACGCACGGGCCAACGCCCTCAACAACGTCATCCTCGGGGTACGTCAGACGTTGGCCGATGCCGTTGTGCCGGTCGAAGAACCACCCGCCGGGGAACCGTCGTGAGGGCGCTCCTGATTGCTGTCGTGGCGATGGTGGCCCTGACTGGCTGCCAGAAGCAGGTGTCCGACCCGACCGCCGTACCGGAGCCGAGGAAACTGGACTGCGACCTGATCTTCCCGGCCCCGTCGGTCAACCCGTAAGGCACCCCTGGCCCCCACCGCGCCATGAACCTGTGACCTCCCTGGTAAGGCACCTAAATAGACAGAAGGAGGCCCAGCCACTATGCGCCGTGTTGTTTCTGCCCGCGAGCAGGCCGAGTTGTTGGCCCCCTGGCTGCGACTGGCCGCCCCACCGCTGGCGACCCCGCCCGGAGATTCCGCCGATCTTGCTGCGCCTGTCGACCTAACAAACCCGCCGCCGCCCACCATGACCAGCATTCCCCGCGACCAGTTCGATAAAATCCTGGCCCCTAAAGGCGTGAGTTACGACAAACATTTAGACAGCCTGGAATCGCACTTTGATGCCGCCACCGAGTCTCAGCAGCGCAAAGGCCGGGTGTGGTACCGCGCCGGAGGCGACACCCTGCGCGACATTGGCAAGAAGTTCGGCATCTCCACTAATCGCGCAATCGCCATGGCGGCAGCTCTGTCAGGGCGCACCGACTGGAACGACAACCTCCATTTCACCGCCCACATGGCTGGAAACTATCGGCCCGGAGAAAACGAGGACGAGTGGCAGCGTGCCGCCATTCACCCCTCGGCCCTGGCTCGATACATGGAGGATCGGCACGGCATCGTGCCAGGCGAGAAAAAGGACGACGACCTCACCAATCCGGCGCATTTCAGCATCAAGGAACTCAAGGGTCTGCACAAGGACGGCTTCATGCCGCGCACCAGGTCGGATTTTGAAATCCTGGCCAACAAGCACGGTGGCAACCATTGGCAGTACAACCCGAATGAGATTGAGCCGAAGACCGGGAAAAAGGGGCGTTGGACTAACGCGCCTCTGCGGGGTTTTGAGGAATTGCAGACCGACGAGGGCAGAGAGGCGTGGCTCAACAACGCCGAAATGTCCATGCGCGGCAATATCGAGAGTGCGCCAAGTCGGTGGCAGCCCAAACCTCGAAGAAAAAAAGGGGAACCGGAACCCGATCCGGGAGTTCGGCAACGCTTCGAGGACGTGATCGACGCGCACATGCGCAATGTCGATGAATCCACCAGTCCTTACGGTTATAAGCCTGGTTCTGCTTACGCCGGTGCCGGTGTTCCTACCCTGAGCAGTAACGTCGAGAAGGCCAAGTTGATGCGCGTCGTCGGCGAGGACGAGTTCGGCACACACCTCAAAGGCCCCAAGTACCAGGCGTTCTTTTCCAACCTGGGGAACAGGTTAAAGTTTCGTAAATCCGAACGCCGAGAGGATCAGGGTTATTACGACCTCGGCGGCAAGCATTGGACTGAGCTTGACCCGGAGCTGCTGCGTTCCACCGTCGACACCCAGCACATGCGCGCGTCGAGTCACCCGCACGGTAGTCTCGATCTTTTGCCTGGGTACAACGCTTCGTCTGTGGCCACCCCGGCGCAATATGAGGTTTACCAGCAGGGCCTCATCGACCTGACCCACCGGATCAACTCCAAACGGCCTCAGCACCAGCATCTATTGCCACACCAGGTGCAGGCGATCATCTGGGGCAAGTTCAAAGACGACATTAACGCTTTGAAAAAAAGCAAGGGTGGCCGTTTTCAAACCCCGACGATGGACGGCATTCTGCCGTTTGGTGATCGCTATTCGTCACTGCGGCTCGCCAGCCATATCGACCCGCGACTGTTAGAACACCCCTACTCCAACCCCTACGAAACCGACAGTCAGCATTGGTGGGATGCGGTTCTCGACTCATGGACGCAGAACCATCAACACGAGTTAAGTAAATCAAACGGCTTGCGCGACCCGCTACTGTCCTCCGTCCAGGCCGTGCTAAACTATAGCGCGGCTGTAGAAAAAACCTCAATACCGGAAAACATCGACGAAGACTGGGAGGGCAGGGTCTGGAATCACATCATGCGCCACCCCGACGGTGCGACATTCCGCGATGAGCCGGGCGACGGCCCCACCGACGGCTACATGGTGTCATTGCCAGGAACGGAAGAAAAAATACCGTTCTACATGCTAACGCCTGAAGACGTGGGCGATTTCGCCCGCGAGAACGCCGACGACCTCAACGGCCCTGGCAACGGCATGGGAACATGGAGTTCTCCTGTCCCCGGCAGTTCGTCAAAGGCACCGCACCTGTACATGGACGTGTCGCACAACCACGAAGACAGTTGGGAGGCCGCACAGGCCGCCACGGCGGGCGACCAGATCGGCGTCTACGACCTGACTCACCCCGACTACAACCCGGAGGATCGCACGCGCTACGTCGACACCCCGCAGTTCGTGCACGACCAAATCGCCAAGGGAGGAAGCCGCAAACGTGGCCAAAGAAACTGAGCAAGAGATTTTGGCGCGTTACCGTGAATCCAGCCCCTACATCACGTCGTCGCGCGCGACAGCCTTGAACCGGGGCGAGAAGCGTTACCGGCATTTGTTGGTCGCCGCTCAAAACAAGGCCCGCATTGAGGCCGAAGACAAGTTGGAGCGCATCCGGCGCAAGATTTTCCCGAAGGACTAACTGATGAGCCGTCGGATTATCACCGCCCGCGAGCAGGTGGAGATGCTGTCGCCCTGGCGACGCGAGGCCATTATTAAAGAGGCGAGGTACCCGCAGGAGTGGAGTGGCAAAGCTCCCTACGGATACCTCCCTTCGGGTCGTGCCCGTAACCGGCCACCGTCAGTGCTCAGCGATCCCGACGATCCTGATTCGGAGGTCATCGACCCGAGCGAGATTCGCTACGAAAAAGAGGGCGACAAGGTACAGGCGTACCACCCCAACGGCGAGTCTCTAGGTTACTATTCATGGGAAGATGGTGATTACGGCCAACCGGCCCACATCGGTATCGCTCAGGTCAATCCAAAGTATCAAGGGCAGGGCGTTAGTGGTGGAATCATCGACCACATTCGCGAACATTACCACCCTGACCTTTCCCATTCTGGGTACCGAGGTCAGGGTTCACTAAGCTATCAGGGCCGTGCCGGTGCCCTACGCGACCTGGGCAACACCGAAGAAGAACATAACGACTACTTCAACACCACCCCATACAACTACGGGGAGAGGAATCCTTCAAATTGGGGATTTCGCAAAACCGACGATCAGCAGCGGGCGCACGACGAGTTGATGCAGCACTTTGAAGAAGACATGAAACACCCGAACTTCACGGGGCAGCGCAGCGACGGCTCTAGTTCGGGTAACCCAGACATGGTTGACGAGTATGGCGACCGGCATGAGTATGGCTATGACTCCGACGGTGACTATGTCGGACTATCTGACGGCTACAAGGATTCTGACGGGTATAGCGAAGATGGATACAACAGCGAGGGCTATAACCGCGAGGGCTATAACAGCGACGGTGTCGACAGAGATGGTTATGACGAGGATGGTTTCCATGGGGAAACAGGATTAAACCGGGACGGAAAAACGCGGCACGGATACACCCCCGGCGGCGGTCAACCCCCCGAGGGCACAGTCCCGATGAGTGGCATGACCACGCACTGGGAGCAGCACGGATTGCCGACACCATCCCACGACCATCTGGAAATGATGGAGAATGCCGCCGATATCGGAGTCAGCCCGACGATGTATGCCGTGCGGCAACCGCATCAGCGCAGCCTCCATTCTGGTGAGTACCACGTCGGCAACGAAGACACCCTATATTCCTCGCTAGATCGGGCACGTCAGGTGGCCTACCATCCTGATGACCCCAGCCAGGACAAAGACATTGTCAGCGTCGACGACCTCGACCCCGATGAGCTGCATACCGACGCATCGGGCAAGACCCCCGAGGACTTCCACTACGCCCCCGTGTCGGGGTGGGACGATGCTGAAGACACGGCTTCTACCCGGGCGCACGTCGTCTCCGACCCACAACGTCATCAGCGTGTCTTGAACGACCTGGGACATGGATGGAGCAAAGGCAGCCTGCCGCACGTCAGTCATCCGAGTTTTGAGTACACCGACCCGAATGGCGGGCGTAGTGGCCGCATGTATCAACAGAGCAACGGTGCCTGGCGCACAGAACATCAGCCACAGTTCGGCCCCCCAAAACGTGGGCAGTATGACAATTACCGCGACGCCGCCGATGCCGTCTGGGCTGGTACCAGGCCCGGCCCCAGCATGGAACACCAGGCTATGGAAGTCAATAATGACCACGACGCCACCGGGGGAGGCGATGTGGATTGGAAGCCGCACCCCAACGGCCAGGGACTCATGGCGCGCACACCCCACGGCGACCTGCATGTCGTGCAAGACTCCGATACGGGGAGATGGAACTGGCACGCCGGGCCGCATGGCTCTCAGCCTGGCGACGAAGGAAATGTGCGTGCCATACTCTCTGACAGCCTGAACCGCGCCGCCGCATCAGGTATTCGGACAATCACCAGCCGTCCATTTCACGGCGGGTTGGTCGATGAACTGGGTGAGGGCTGGGTGCCACATCCGACAGCAGAAAATGCCTACACGCGGCGGTTGCCCTCGGGCACTCATGCGTTTGTGACGCCAAACGATGATGGGACTTACAGGTCGGGCATCCAGAGAGACAACGGCAGCGGCCAGCCAACCGGATACCCGGGGGTTGCCCGAAACAGTCCAAACCTCGCCCAGGCAAAGGCTTTCATTCATCACCGTGCAAACCCCATCCCCGCCAGCGACCTCGGAAAAGGCTGGGAAGATGAAGACCTGGGGCCTCGGTATTTTCCGGCCTATACGCATCGAAGCCACCCCTCCGGTGCTCTTGCCAACATCGCCTGGGGTAGTAATGATGGTGGCTGGACGCCCACCGTGCATTACCAGGGAGACATGTATCCGGGGCCGTCACACAAGACCCCTCAAGAGGCTGCCAACTGGGCCGACAGCTTCAGGGACAGCCTCGGATAACCTGCAGATTTGTTATAGTTTATTATAGTGTGTTACACTAGGCGTTGAATGACACACCACCACTAACAGGAAAGCTGCACCCACATGGAAGCTAAGATCATCGGCCCCACCCCCGTCGGAAAAGAATGCCGCGTCCTTGAGTTGGTTCAAGGCGATCAGGTTCTTGGGCGAATCATGTACTACAACTCCATCGGCACCGTCGCCTCAGTGATTCCCCATGAGGGGCCAATTCACGACCTGCTCGTTGCGGAAGCCAAGGGTCGCGGGCTGCTGCACGGTAAAGACATTCCCGATCACCTTCAGCACGACCAAGAGCATCGGTAACCTGCCACCAGCTCCCTGACCGCCTCTAATACCTAGAGGGGGTCTTCTTTCGTCATGAGTCGCCGGATCATCACCGCACGCGACCAGGTGGACATGCTGTCCCCCTGGCGTATCGCTGCGCCGGTCTACGAGCCACACCCAGACGTCGTGGAGTATCGCCGCCTGCATGGGGTGTCACACACCTCCAATGGCCGCCGTATGCCCGGCCAGCACCTCGCAGTGGCCGACCAGCGCACGCAGGAGACCCGGCTACTTGATCCGCTGGGCTGGAAGCGCCACGTCAGCTTCACCCCGTCCGGCTTGGCGATCGCCGGTGCGCGGGCCTACAGCGGCATGATGGGACTACCCGATCCGCACGCCCAGGGCTACGAGCATGTCCGGCAGACCCCAGAGCGGGTACGGGAAATCGGGCGCAACTATGACGCCCTGCCGTCCCTCGACCGTTCGGCGGTACACCATTGGGATGCGCTGCGCGGCGAAGTCAACGATCAGCACGACTTCCTGACTCGGCGGCTGGGCATCAGAACGCCGGTGGTCGACCACGACCCCTATAGCGACGTCCACGAAATGATGGACGATATCAACCACAACAAGACGCTGAAGGTGATGAGTACCGCCACCACCGGCGGGCATCCGCTGCTGTCGAACGACGAGAATGATCGGCTGCGGGCGGTACACGACTTCTTCGGCCACGCCGCCACCGGGCGCTCATTCGACCGGCATGGGGAGGAAGCCGCCTACCAGGCGCACGCCGCGATGTTCACCCCGGCCTCGCATCCGGCGCTCGGCTCCGAGCTGCGCGGGCAGAACGCCACCCTGATCCTCAATGGGCATTTCGGCCCGCAGAAAGTCGCCACCCTCGATCCCCGGCACTGGACGCCGTGATGGGCCGCCGGATTGTGTCGGCACGCGACCAGGTGCAGATGCTGTCGCCGTGGCGTACCGCTGAGCGTGTTAACGATTTTGAGTGGCAACGCAGCTTTGACGGCCCCGGCGGTTGGATTCTTGTCACCCGCACCCCCGACGGCAACCCGGTCACGGTTGAGACCGAACCGACCAGGGGACAGCGCAGTGCCGCCCTCGACAAGACTTTGGAACAGCATCTCCGCGACACCTACGAACCGCACCCGCCTGGCGATCCCGGCCTCCCAGAAAGCCTTGTGCCGCACTTAATGCTTCCGACCGACATAGCCCACCATTACCGCGAGTACGACCGCCCTGTGGACGATGAGAACACCGCAATGCTGACCAGGGTGATTGCCGACCAAGGTATCCGGCAGCCGCTACGGATTTCCACCGACGGCACCCACGCGATCCTGCACGAGGGCAACCACCGACTCACTGTCGCCCGCCAACTTGGCATGTCCCACGTCCCGGTTCAGGTGACCCTGGAAAAGCCGGGGGAAATCATGACAAACAGTGAGGCCAGCCGTCCGGTTCCGTTGGAGCCGGTGCTGGGTGAATGGGTCAACCAAAACCGCCGAAACCTGAAATCGTTCTGGTCATGAGGGGATTGATATGACAATGGGCATGACCGAATCCATTCTCATGGCGGTGATCATGTCGGTCTGGTTCGGCCTGATCGTGTTCTTGCTGCCGACTGCCTTCGAGTCGGACACGAGCCTGTCAAAGCCGACGGTTCCCCCACGAAAGAATGAGGGCCGGTGTCGGCTCTCAACCGCCGCCCAATCTGTAGGAGTATCCATCATGTCCGTAGTCGACGAGGCCCTCGCCCGCCTCACCACCTTCGTCAAGAACGCCCTCGATCAGGTGCGTGCCGCACGCGACACCAACGACGCCCAGACCGTGAAGCTCGCCGAGTTGCAGGGCGCGCTCGACGTCGCGCTGGCCGACGACAACGCCGACAAGGCCACGATCGCCGCGCTGCAGACCGAAATCGCCACCCTGCAGGATTCGGTCGCGGCGCAGATCAACGCCGCCGTCGATTCCTTGGAGAACGCCCCGGCTGCGCCGGTTGAGGTCGTCGAGGTCGAGGTTCCCGTCGAGGTCGACACGCCGGTCGACACGCCGGTTGATGTTCCGGTGGACGTCGTCGTTGACACGCCGGTTGTCGATTCCACCACCACCGATCCGGTAGAATAATAACCGGGTAACTGTGGTGGTGACCCCAACCCTCCGTGGGTGGAGGTAGGGGGATTGAGACGCCCGAGGCTTCTGTCGCCTCCGGCTGGTTCTCCCCCTCGGAAGCGGGTCTGTCCTGATCGGGCAGGCCCGCTTCCTCATTTCTGTGACGAACTAGACCCTGTCTAGTCCCAAAGATTTGTAGGCAATGCCAAAAATCGGGTGTACCTTGGGGTTATCTAGGCGTTTTGCCTGAACCGCCCCTGACCCAGGCGTCCTGTCAACAGTGAGAATAGGCGATGAACACTCCGTCAGTGCGGGGTTGTTGCATGTATATCGCCGTTCAACGACAATAAAGTTATAGAGGGGTTGCAGAAACCCCCTGACAGAAGTGGAGAGACCGGCAATGAACACCTACCTGGTGACGCTGGCCGACCGCAGTACCGGTAAAGACCAACGGATTTTGGTGCAGTCCACCGACAGCGAAAAGATGCAGGAGTTCGTGGAATCCGAGGCGGTGCGCCCTACCCTGGCGCTCGACGACCCAATCGTCATCGCCATTCACAAGCTCCGGATCAACCGCCCACATCGGACGGTCTGGCCTGCGTTGGAGAAAACCAACGGGTGAGAACCCTGTGGTGGAGGCGCGCAGGCTCCTGAACAGGTGAGGGGGAAGTCCCCTCCCTAGTGAAGGAGCATAGTTGTGACCACTTCCACCCAAGAGCGCAAGTCGCTGCGCGAGTTGCGTGAATCAACCGGCACCCTGTTCGCCAAGAACAACACCGGCAGCAAGATCACCTGCAATACCGAGACCGTCAGCTTCGAGCTGGAACCCGCCGGATACGACGACTCGATTCGCATCGTGCCCAAAGAGTGCCTGAACGTGCCCGGCTTCCAGCGCCTGTGGATGCGCCGCGCCGTCACCATCTCCGACGACGAGGCGATGGAAAACGAAATCACGCTGCTCATGGGCGGCCAGGTCGCGTTCACCCCCAAGGTGTACACCGTCGACAAGGACGGCAAGGCGGTCGAGGTCGAGGTCGAGGTGACCGACGATCCGGGCAAGCGCGACATTGTGTTCACCGAATCCGGCGACCCGACCGGTCGCGACTACGCCCTGCAAACCGCGCACCGCTGCCTGATCGGTGGCGAGGCGGTGTACATGCAGCAGAAGTTCCTAGACGAGGGCGAGCCGCCGCTGTGCCAGGATCACGCCGGGGACAAGGGCCGCGTTGTCTCGACCCCCCAGCCGGACGGCTCCTGGACGCACCAGGTGGCTCAGATCGAGCCGGTCAAGAAGGCCGCCACCGCCACAAAAACCCCCGCCAAGAGGGCACCCCGGAAATAACCAGGAGAAGAAGATATGCCTAACCCCTACGCCGATTCGGTCTACGCCCAGCCGGGCCTGACTCAGATGGTGCGTCAGTACGACCGCAACCCCGGTCGTTTTGACTCGATCCTTCCGGTCACCGCCAGCCCGTCGCCGAAGGCCGTCGCCGCCGAGAACGCTTCCTTGGCGCTGGCCTACGACGAAATCAACTGGCGCAACGCGCAGGGCGCAATCGTCAAGACGCTGGTGCCGTCGAAGGTGCGCGAGGGGTTGACAGCGCACGTCGACGCCTACCGCAACACCGCCGACTCCGCGTCAATCAAGCGCTGAATCGGGTCATGGCCGCTCCCCGGTGTCGGGTGACCACACCGGGGCGCAGCCGTCGACTAATCACAGGAAGGTGACGACGTGGCAACCAACTACACCCCCGGCAACGGGTTTGGGGTTGACGATTTCCACGTCACAACTTCCCCAAACACCACGTCGTTGTCCCAAGGCGGGACGAACAGCGACGGACGCAACCACGTCGAGGCCCACGAAGACCTGGGCAACGCAATCGAGAATCTGCAACAGTACGCCTCGATCCGCACCCATGACCATTCCGGCTCCGCCGACACCCTCGCCGGGCGCACCAAGGGCACCAAGTTGGCGCAGGCCAACACCCACGAGTCCGCTGACACCAATGCCTCCGCTGACGCTATTCACCACACCCTGAGCAAAACCGGGCCGTTCAACGGAACCTCCGACCAGTTCAAGGCCGCGCCGGGCAATCACACCCACGAATACGCCACCCTCAACAGCACCCCGATCCGGACATGCACCTCGTCCACCCGGCCTTCTGGCGCTCCGGTCGGCACTCTGATCGTAGAGACCGACGCCACCTCCGGCAACTGGCCGGTGGGCCGCGTCCGGCAACTACAGGGCAGCAACTGGGTGCTGACCACGGCGGGGCCGACCCCGGTCGTGCGGCTGCGGCAGAGTTTCAATCAGACATTGGCAAAGAACGGTGGCACCACCGCGATCCAGTGGAATGAGGAACTGGACGACAACTTCAACTGCTTCACCCTCGCCGGTTCGTCCCCCTACAACTCGCTGATCACCGTCCCAGAGGCGGGCCTGTATCACGTCGAGGCGGCGGTCGAGTGGGCGTCGGCGGTGGTGCCGGAGAACGGCATCGCCAGGATCACGGTCACCTCGGGCGGCACGACCACCAACAGCGATGTGCGCAACTCGGCTTTCATGAAGACCACCGGATTCGGGCTGGGTGTGTTCTTCGCGTCGCCTTTTCAGCAGACGTTGCCGCTGTCCGGCTACCTAAAACTGGCCGCCGGTGATCAGATCGCGCTGGTCTGCAGCAACGACGGAAACAGCCTTTCGGGCAACATCCTTAGCTTCTTTGACTTGAACAGCAAAGTGAAAAGCCGCATCGACCTTCGCTACGTCGGCCCCAACCCCTAGCCTCAAGGAGACCCCATGACCGAGCCGATATATGGGTCTGAGGTCTACAGCCAAAAGCTGATCAGCCAGGCCAAAGTCCGCAAGTTCGCCTCCCAGCACGGGCACGGCTATCTGTCGCTGGGCATCATCGACGCCAGCCGCAATCCGGTCGACCCGAACAACAACCTTGTCCGGCTCAAGCTGTGGGTCAACACCCTGACCTCTCCCCTCAGCGAGGACAGCCGGGGCACCCTGGTGCTTGACACTAACGCCGCCAACACCCCCGACCCGGTGCGCGACGACGTCGGCATGTTCCATTTCGACGTCGGCCCGACCTACACCGGCCAGCGCGGCCTGCTGTCGGCGGAGTGGACGTACACCGTCGGCGACACCACTTTCACGTTCACCGACGACATGCAAATCCTGGAACAGATGCCGAACTACGACGCGCTGTCGGAGGAATCACGTCTGCTGGTCGAGCAGGCCTCCTGGTTCTTCGCCGACCTGTTCGACTCGACAACCGGCGGGCCGTGGCTGAACGAGAACTTCCAAACCCATTTCACCTACGACCGTATGGCGTTCCTGCTGCGCATCGCGACGATGAAGTTCAATGTGCTGGGCTATCCGGTGACCAGCTATCGGGTGGAGCAGGGCGGCGGCTCGGGGATTCCCGAAAACTACACCGACCTGATCCTGTGGGGCACCAAGTTGGAGGCGATGCGGCATCTGATCACCTCCTACACCGAGCAGCCAGATTTCCGCAACATCGCCACCACCTACACCGACCGACGCGACTACATGACCCGCTGGCAGTCGGTGCTGGCCGACGAGAAGCCGGACTACGAGAAGGCCGTCAAAATGGCCAAACGCAGCCTGCTGAGTCTGGGTCGTGGCTCGCTGCTGGTCTCCGGCGGCATCTATGGCGGTGGGGCGCGCAGCATGTATGTGCCCGGTCTGTTCGCGGCAATGACGCGCTCGATGCGGTTCTACCCGGCGGCACCTTCGGTGTCGTGGGGCAATCAGGCGTTTGGATTGCCGCGATAACCATGATTACGCGCCGCGTCATTACCGCACGGGAACAGCTAGAGATGCTGTCCCCGTGGAGGCGCGTGTCCATGCCGTGGCGCACCGAGCACCCCGATTACCAGCCCGCCGACGTGGCCCACAACTACAACCCCGACATAGGCGGTGCCCAGGGCGGCGGCGGCCACAAAAACTACCTCGTCGGCCCCAAAAACAACGTATGGTGGCACGGCAGTGCGACGGGCACCATCGGCGGTGGAGACCGCAATGACGGCCTGCATATTGGTGACTACCAGACCGCAGCGGACAACCTCAACGCACACCTGGGCAAGAATCCCCATCACCCCCAAGGCAGGTGGACGGGGGAACACTCGCTGGCCGAAGCTCACCCCGACAGGTACGACGAAGACGGCAACTCAATTCTCAACCACATGGGTTATCACCTTTACCGTCACCCTGACGGCACTCCCATGCACGGCAGCTATCAGCCCAACATATTCCCCATAGCGATCACCGGCCCAATGGGCAACACCACCGACACCGCCGTGTCCGACGGGCAGGCTCACGCCCTAATGCGCCGCCAGCACACCCGACCGCCGAAAACCCCCAAGGGTTACTACTACATCAATGCCGGTGAAGGCCAGGGGGTAAGCCCAGAAACCGGAATTGTCAGCACCGTGTCGGCGACGGTGCCATCAGTCAACCATGTCCAGAAACTTGACCCAGCGAAATACGAACACATCGCCCAGGAAGCGCACCAAAACTGGTACGACGACAAGTATGGCCCTAGCAAGAGTTCCTACGACGAGTCAAAGTTCGACGGCACATCACCGATGGATAACTTCCGCGAAATACAAAGGCAAACATTAGAGCAGCAGCGTCGCGCGCTGGAATGGCGCGACCGGCGTAGGAGGGGGTTCTGATGCCCCGCATTGACCTCACAGAACCCTACGCGATTCGACAGGCCCGCCAGTCGGTGCGCGACTCGCTCATGTCGCACGGCGAAGAATGCGTCCTGCTGCACATGTACCACGTCAACGAGGTGCAGGATAAGCACCCCCGCTGCCCGGTCTGCTACGACGATATCTACAAGCAGGGCGAGAAGTACGACTGCCCGCGTTGCTACGGCACCACCTTCGACGGCGGCGTGATGCGGGCCAACCGGGCGTGGGCGCTGTTCACTGACTCCAACGACGCCGAGACATTCGGCAAACGCGGCCTGTGGCATCCGATCGCGTCGACTTTCCAGACCGAGCCTTTCCCCGACCTGTGGCAGCGCGACTATGTGATTCGGGTGGCGCGCTGGACGCAGGATCATCGGGTGGCCGACGTCGACGGCATCTACGTCATGAAGCAGGTCGTCAACGAGTCGCTGCGCACCGGGGCGATGCGCGGCCAGACCGCCTACGACACCATCGGCCAGCGCGCCGACCTTTCGCTGATCGCCGACACTATGCCGATCTACCTGTATCCGACGCAGGGCGTCAAGTTCGACCGCTTCGATGAGAGGCCCCGCTAATGACGCGCCGCGTTATCACCGCGCGCGAGCAGGTGCAAATGCTGGCGGCGTGGCGCAGGACGGCTTTCGACTGGAAACCCGACTATGGGTCGAAGACTATAGGAACTGAGCGCCTCCGCGCCGCCCTGGAAAACGGACACTCACTCGCCATTCAAGACCACGGCGAGTATGGGTGGAACTGGTCGATGTTTGCCCCGGCAGGCCACATGGAGGACGAAGCGGGCGGCCCACCCATTCCGATCAGGGAGTTGGTTACCGGCGGCGGCAGCCGTTGGAAAGGGGTGCCCGGATCATATTATTCCACCGATCACCTGCCGACCAAAGAGCACGCCCGCCAGCAGGCCGAGGAGGCGTACCAAAAAATGTACCCAATCGGCACGAATACGGGGCCGCACGACTCCGGCGTGGACTACAGCGATTTGAACAAGTTCATGGGGGAGCTATGACGGCCACCGCCGACCCCGGCATCGAATTGTTGCAGCAGGCCGCCACCGAGGCGCTGGCGCAACTGCGGGTCGCGCGTGAGGTCGGCAATAAGCATGTGACCAACGACTGCCAGGAGCGGTTGGATCGGATTCTCGACCGGCTGTGCGAACGAGAGAAGGACTCATGAGCCGACACCTCATGGCCCGATTTCGGCACCTCCATGCCGCCGAGCGGCATGGCTTGGACTGGATTCCCGAAGGGGACTACGGCCAAAACGGAAAAATACAATCACACATCGGGTGGTTGGCGCACAGCGAAAATGGCGACGTGATTCATGTCATCCCAGAATACGACCGGAATGGCCCAACAGGAACGCATGAGTACAGAATCTTCGGCGGCGTGCAAAACCTTGACGACGGCGAGTTCCCGATACTTGGCAAAAAGAGTGGTTATTCAGATGTGGAGCAGGCTAAGTCCGATGCGTCAAAGCACTATTACAGTCTGAATCACAGCAACAGGCGTCAGCCTGACTCCGGCGTCGACTATTCCGACCTCAACAAGTTTATGGGGGAGCCATGACCCGCATCCCAGCCCCCATCGAGCTGACCCAGATGATCGCCGACAAGGCCGCCCAGAAGGGCCGCGAGAACCTGCGCGGGCGGGGCTGGAAGTCGTCCGGCGCGCTGCAGCCTTACTCCGACGTCGGGGCGGTCGGTATCACCTCAACCGTCAACTACCTGCTCATCCAGAACAAGGGCTTCTCCCCCTTCGTGATGTGGTGGGTCAAGAACCGGACGTTGCCGCTGGCCTGCAAGCAGGGCGACGGCCCGCATGTTCGGTTCGGTAACCCCAACTCGGTCGGCACCGCCGGATACGTCGATATCCCACACAAGGGCAAGGTGTGGCGGCAGCAGCGGTGGCGGCACCCCGGCCTGCAGCCAAAGAAGTTCATGGAGTCCTCCATCACCCGGGCGATCAAGGATTCGCGCCCTGAAATACGAAAAGCCGTCATGCAATGCCTGCGAGGTGACCAGTGACCGACTACGACCCCTGCGAGGTTCCGGACGGGGCCAAACGCGCTAACGCCCCCTACCCGGGCGCGGGCGGCTCCGGCATGATTGAGACCGTCAAGCGGGCGGTGATGAACGCCCTCCGCGAGGCCCTCACCGGCACAACCCTGAACCACCTGGTTAATGGCACCGAGGTGACCATCAGCATGGAGTATCCGATCGAGAAGGAAAGCTACCCCGGTATCTGGGTGCAGTTCTCGTTCAACGAAATCGTGCAGTCCGGAATCGGCCACGAGCCGCTACTGCGGACAGTTGTCACCCCCGCTTCTGGCAGCACCGCCGAGGTCATCAACTGGGAGCCGATCCGGGAGTTCCAGTTCAAAGGCCGGGTCACGCTGACCATCGTGGCGCTAACCAGCCTGGAACGGGATCGGTTGGCTGACGCCGTCATCACCATGCTGGCGTTTTCTCGGCCCCCCGAGATGGTGCTCACCAAGCCCAGCGAGGACACCAAGCAGTTCCGGCAACTCATCGGCAGCCTAGCCGAAAACCCGTATGTGTCGATCACCATCAACCACGACCAGATTACCCCCGGCGGGCAGGCCATGACCACCGGCGTGCCGTGGGATGAGGAAATCCCAGGCTACGAGGACACCTACTCATTTGACATTCTGGGGCAGACCAACATCGTCTTCAAGCACGACGGGACGTATTCGCTGTCCAACGTCGCCGAAACGCCGGTGATGGTCAGCCGGTACGAGTGGCAGTAACCCTGTGAAGGCTGCCGCCCCCGCCAAGAAACGGTAGAGGGTACGGAAGGGACTGACCAGATATGGCTATCGAGTTCTCGCGTGTTAACTACCAGCCACCAGGCATTTACACCGAGTCGGTGGGTGGGCCGCAGCTCGCCGTCAACTCGACGGTTCCGACTGCCGTCGCAATCTTCGGCACCGCCGTCGGCTACCGCACCTACCGTGAGTCGATTAGGATCGCCGACGACGTCACTGTCAGCGGTGCCCTCGTCCCGGCGGCTAACGAGAGCCTGACCTACACCGGCGTAAAGATCATCGAGACGACTATCGTCGCCCGTTCCGGCAGCAACATCACCAACCTGAAATCCCCCGGCGCAAGCATCGGCGGCACCACCCCGACCGCCAACGACTATATCCAGCTTTACGGCCAGACCAAAACCTCCGAGAACGGCATCTATCAGTGGGTCGGGGCGGCCTTGCCGCTGGTGCCCATTTTCAACCCCTTCGTTGTCGTCAACCCGACCACCGGATTTGTGTACTCCGAAGGCATCGACTACACCATCTTCCGCAAAACGGCGGCGGGCACGACCGACCTCAACGCCGTCGCCAAGCGCGACGACGTGTACACCATCAAGCGCGTCAAGGGCACCGCATCGGGTGCGGCGCGGGCCTCACTCATCAATGAGCAAGACCTGGTTCAGGTTTCCTACCGTTACGTCAACCCGGCCTACTTCGACGTCTACGCCCTCTACGACTACGACGACGTGCGTGATCGCTACGGCGAACCGTTCAACGCCGACGGCACCATCCAGTCCGAACTGACCCTGGCCGCCAAGTTTGCGTTCCTCAATGGTGCAAACACCGTCATAACCTGCGCGGTGGACACCGAGGGCGTGTATCCGGTCGGGTCAACCACCGTCGGTGGTTCCAGCAACGCCGGGCAGGCCAAGAGCCTCGCCCAGAACTACCAGGATGCGTTGGATAAGTTTGACGACGATTCGCAGGTTGCAATCGTGGTGTGCGCCAGCGGCAACGGCGACTATCACGACATGGTGAAGACACACGTCAAAACCCAATCTCAGCGCAAGTTTGAGCGCCGCGCCATTCTGGGCCTGGACGGCGACAAAAACGTGATCAGCAAGGCGACACGAATCGCCGCCGCGCAGACCCTCAAGAGCAGCCGGGTTGCCCTCGTCAGCCCCTCGCTGTTCAGGCATTACGCCGTCGAGGTGAGCGCACGAGTGACGCTGGGCAGCCAGTTCGTGGCGGCGGCTTTGGCCGGGAAGTCGGTGTCACAAATCGCGGCAATGCCGTTGACCCGGAAAACCATTTCCGGCTTCGACGGCGACAAGTGCGGCCCGGTGTACACCGTTGACGATCCAGGTCGTGACGCGCAGAAGACCGAGGAAAGTTCCAAGGGCCTGCTGGTCGTCGAGAAGACCCGCAACAACCAGATTCAGGTGCGGCACGGCGTCACCACCGACCCGACCGACATTTTGACCAAGGAATGGTCAATCATCGGCCAGGAAGACGTCATGGTGTACCGGGTGCGCGACTTCCTGGAAGCCGACGGCCTGATCGGGATGCCGATCTACGACACGACCCTGCTGCAGGTAAAAGCCTCCGCCGAGTCGGCCCTGGTGTCGCTGGTGCGCGACGAAATCATCGTCGGCTTCCAGAACCTCAAGATTCGGCAACTCGCCACCATGCCGGATGTGGTCGAGGTGCGCTACGAGTGGAAGCCCGCCTACCCGCTGAACTACATCGTCGTGAAGTACAGCGTCGAGGTCATGACCGGCGACATAGTGATCAGCGAAGGCACCGCGTAGTCGTATGGCCAAAGTTCAAGAACAGCTATTCAAGGAGGTGACCACCGGTGGAGAGTAAAACTCGCATAGGTGGGTCAGGATTTACCACCATGACCTTCCGGGGCACCCGGCTGGCCTACATGCAGACCCTGCAGGACACCCCACCGCAGCCGGTGGCCGGTGCGCAGGTCGTGCAGGCTATCGACGAGGCTGTGCCGCAGGAAATCGTCACCGCCATGGCGGTCGGCGCGGGCACCCTCCGGATGACCTTCTACGAGTTGTGGAATGAGCCGGTCTGGTCGAAGCTGCCAGGCCTGGAAGGCACCAACACCCTGCTTGAGGTGTTGACCAAGCAGATGGGTCTCGGCGAGGTGCGCTGCACCAAGCTGATCAAGTCGCCGTCCGGCATCTACCGGGTGCGCAACTACCACGGCTGTGTGCTCACCGATATCGACGAGGGCGAGCAGATCAACATCGGAAGCATGACGTTACCCAAGACGATAACGATGCAATATATCAAGACCACGATCGTCTGACCGGGGGTTTTCTATGTCGATGCCCATTCAGCGCCAAAGCGAGTCGTTCGGCTATTTCGATCACGGCCCGCGCTTCGAGCGTGACCGCACCTCTACCGACCTGCCCAGGGGTTTGGCCGGTCTGATCAACGGCATGGGGCCGCGCATCCAGGCCGGGATGCTGGACACCCGCACGGCGGTCAACACCCACGGTATGGACCCCGAGAGCCACGCCTATCACACCGAACTGCCTTATGGCCCCGGCCCAGGTAGGATATACAACCCCGACTTCCGCGAGTACGAGCCGTCCGACGAGGATGAGCGTCGCCAGGAGGCCGTCGGCGAGGACGACGACTCGGGCTACAACTGGGGGCCGGAACCCCGCCGTGCGAGCCGCCACCCTTTTGACCGTACCGCCGGGGCATGGCAAGACTTGATCGACAAGGACGGCCACAGCCCCTTTGAAGGCGATGACCCAGAAGATTTCTTTACCAATTGGTTGGCGCGTGGCCGCGAAGAAGAACAGCACCGCCCGCATGAGGCCGGTCGTTTCAAGGATTGGCTTCGTGACGGCCACACCCCAGACCACGAGACCCCGTGGGAAGAAACCGACGAAGGCTGGCATCACCCGCCAACCGGCCAAAAAATTGTGCCCTCCGACAGCACCCCCGGCCATTGGCAGTTGATTGCCCCCAGCGTAGGCGATCGCGGCCTGGTCAAGTTGCACGATCCGCATCCCGACCCGCACGCGATCATGGACTGGCAGAACTACGCGATGGGCGGCCCGCCGCCGGAGGGTCACCAACCGAAGTTCCGCGATCACATTTTTCCGCCAAATCCAATCCCGTCCCGTCAGTCGGCGCGACGGCTGGAAGGCCGTCGGGTGGCGCTCGCCCCACAAGACCCCGCAATGGCCCCTCAGATGCCCGCAGGCGGAGGTTTCCTGCCCGCCCACCGGGTAGGCCTGCCGTGGCGCGACACCATCATTCCAGGCACCGTCATCTCCCTTGACGGCGACAAGCTCGGCGTCCGATGGGACGACGGCCAGTACACCAGTGAACACCCCCATGAGGTTCGCCTCCTGTAAGTGAAGGAAACAGCAAGTGGTTAACATCAGTGAAGACCTCGCAGTAGACGAGATTCCGGTCGATCCTTCGATTGACCCGGATATTGTGCCGCCCACGCCCCCTACCGCCAACCGCCGGTTGGTCGGCGAACCCATTGAGGCCGAAGACGAGCCGGATGAGCCGCCGCCGACCACCGAGTTGACCGACCAGGAACGTCGCGACTTTGCCAGCCTCATCACCTGCGGTCGGCGTTCCAAAACCATCACCGTGATGGGGCATCCGCTGGTCATCCAGACCCTTAACACCGCCGACGAGATGCGGATCGGGTTATTCACCAAGCCCTACCTGGATTCCCAGTTAGGGTTCCAGCGCGCCTATCAGGTGGCGGTCTGTGCCGCCGGTATCCGCGAGGTGCAGGGCAAGCCGCTGTTCTCGTCGCTGCGGGAGACCACCAGCGACGACGAAATCTTTGACCGCAGCGTGGCGGCGGTGCAGGAGTTTTATCCGATCGTGATCACCCAGGTGTATCAGGCGATCATGGACTTGGAGCGTGAGTTCGCGGAATTGGCGATCAAGCTGGGAAAACTTTCCGGCTAGACGATCAGACCGAATCAGAGATTCGTCTAGCCTTCTACCAGGGACTTTTCAGCCAGCCGTCGCTGAACAGTTTTCAGCGGTGGGCGCTGCGCTATGCGATCAACATGAATCGGCGCATCCAGGTGCAGGACACCGAGGACATGCTGCAGCGCCAGACCTGGTATCTGCAGCCGGAGCGCTACCAGGACTTGTTCCTGGCCGGGCACTTCGACACCGAGCCTCTAACCATCGCCGGGAGGGACGTAGAAGAAGTAGTAGACGACGTCGATGAACTGGATGCTTATTTCGAGCAACTGGATCAAAAACGGTCGATGAGCGGCGCAGTGATGTTCGAGGCGTTAGCCGGAGCGGATGAGGGGGGATGGGTATGACGACACCCGGCTCCGATTCTTTTGACTACACCGACGACTCGGTTATCGCGCGGGTCTCATTCGATATCCCGCCCTCCACCCTTACCGATATCAGCCAGATCACCTCGGCAATGGGGGCGATGCGCACCGAGTTGGAGTCGATCGCCCGCGCGCAGTCGGATTGGCTGGATTATCTGTCGCAGGTGCCGCAGATCGCGGAGCGCGCCAACCAGGCCTACAGAGAATCCATCACCCAAATGGAGCGCATGGCCTACATCCAAAACGAGATAGGTTCCGGTGCCCCGGTGGGTGGCGGGATCGGTGGCGATGCCGCTGCCGGTGGTGCTGTCGCCGGTGGTGGAGGTTCCGGTGCTGGCGGCGGCGCAGCGGCCTACTCGACGGTGGCACCGTCGGGCTACGTCAACCCCTTCAAGGGCATGACCGAGGGCACCGGGACGGCACCGTCGATCAGTGCAATCACCGAGCAAATCAACGAGGCCACCCAAGGTGACCCCCGACTGGCCGCAAACATGATGGCTGCCCGGGGTATCGCGGTCAATCCGGCGCTGCTCGGCATGGCGGGTGCCGCCGCGACAGGCGCGATAATGGGCGGCGGAGGTAGCGGCGGTACCGCCACGCAGCCCGGCGGCGGAAGCAGGATGGGCAACATCGCGGCGGCTGCCGGAACAGTGGCCAGCGCGGCGGCGAATACTAATCTTGGGGCGGCTGCCGGAACTTTTGCCAGCCAAATGGCCAGCATGGTCGGCAACGAAATCCGCAACGGCATGGGCGGCACCAAGATTGGCAATCTGCTGGGAATGGGCAACGGCGCGGGCGGCAGTCCTCCTGGTAGCGGCCCTCCCGGTGGAGGCCCTCCCGGCACCGGCGGTTCGGGTAAAAAGGGTATGCCGCTACCAATCAAGGTGGGCGGCGCACTGGCGGCGGGCGCGTATGCGTTGAACCAGGCGCAGAACATCGGCGAGCGCATCACCCAGTTCCAGCAACTCGGCTCGGAGGAAGGCGGCGACTACGCGACGGGTATGAAAAACGAGTTGACCGCCCGCGTGCAGGCGCTCGACCCGTTCATCAACACCGAGCAGTCGCGGGAGGCAATCCAGAAGCCGATGAGTGAGGGCTTCAAGGGCGAGGGGCGCAGCGAGTTGCGCGAACTGCTGACCACCAACTTCAAGGAGTTGGGAATCTCGATGGGCGACTCCATGACGATCGCCATGTCCAACCTGCGCGAAACCAGCGGCACCGACGCCGACGTCAAGAAGGTGCGCAGCCAGGAGGAAGCCACCCTCAACACAATGAAGGAGTTCGCCGCCGACGGCGGCGCGTCCCTGTCTCAGCGGGTCGCCCAACAGGTCGAGAGCAGCATCAACCTAAACAAAATGGGGTTCAGTCAGGAAAGCATCGACAGGTCTAGTATCGCCCTGCAAGAGGGGTATGGCGATTCGGTCGCGTTGCGTGGCAAACGTATCGGCGAGGTTCAGGGCCAAGTCATGAACAGCCAGACTCTCATGGCCACGGTCGGTCTGCGGAATGGGGTCAGCGGCATCCTGCCGGAAGCGATGGGAAAGGCGTTAGAAGAAAAAGGACTCGACCCCGACGAAATCATGGAAAAGGCGGCAGCGGAAATCGCCAGATACGCTTCCAGCCAGCCAATCCGGCTTAACCGAATCGCCGTCTTCATGAGGCTGATGGGTGAGCAGGGCGTCACACTGGACTTCGACGAGGCAGAGGCTCTCTACGACAAGGTGACCGGCGGCAAGGACGGCAAACAGCCGATGCCCACCCAGGTCGCCAACAACGCCGTCGCCCGCAAGGGGCAGAAAAATCAGCAAACCAACTGGAACCCGATCAGTTACCTCAAGGGCATCCTTACCGCCAAGCCGGAGGACATTCCGGGCGAGATTATGGGCAACCATGCGGCGTCGCAGAACGCCGAGAACAGTGCCAACAACTTCGTCGCCGCCGGTCGTGGGCCGGAAAACTTCGCCCCGGCGGGGCGCAAAGGGCAGTCGTTGCCGCAGACCCCCAGCCAAGTTCCCCCAGTGATGACCCAGGGTCAAGTCAGCGGCAACGTCACCATCACCATCGACAAAAACGGAAACGCCACCGCCCCGGCGGTCATCCAACTCACCGGCACCCAGCGGGCGGTCAACGCCGGTGCCGGTGGCGCGCAACTGAACAACCTTCAGCCCGGTGAAAGTCCTGCCGCCAACACCTTCCCAGGGGGTCGCTAATGGCAAAAGGACGCAATGAGTTTCCGCAGGTTGCGCCTCCCGCCAATCTGACCGACGGCGAGCGCGGCATTGCCAGCTTGTACCACCCCGATGTGGGCACCCTGCGGTTCCGCTCCAACCCGAAAGAGTTCAACTGGTCGTACACCCTCAACAAACGGGTCGACCAGACCTATGGCGGGCGGGTCATTCAACTGCTAGGCACCCGGATCGACGACTTCTCGTTTACCGCCGACAGCGGATCGGTCGGCAAGGACGGCGGCTGGCCCTACATGTATCGGGTGGCGACGTTCATGCGCAACGTGATGGTGCAGCAACGCAAGGGCGTCCCGGCGACCTTCGAATACACCACCCGGGGGTGGAAGTTCAACGCCTACATCGTGTCGATCCCGTTCGCCGACGCCGTCGAGGAAGTGCTGCGCGAGTTCACCGTGTCGATGAAAGTGCAGGAAGACGTCTCGGGGGTGATGAGTCAGAACACGCTGCAGGCCGAACTGAACCGGCTGCAGGACGGGATGGGATTCCACCGCTCCAAGTACAACGATCCGCTGCTCGATCCCAGCCAATCCGGTCTGGTGCCCGACGCCGAGCAGGCCCGCTACGGCATCGGTCGGGCCGTCGACTTCGCGCAAGGTTTCGCCAATGAGCTGCTGAACCCGAACTACATCCCCAGCGCGACGCAGAACGGGGCGACCCTGCTCGACAGGCTGCTCGGGCCGAACACCACCAACACGGGAGGCAACTAAACCATGGCCGACTATGTCAGCAACTGCCCCATCTCCGGGCCACGCAAGATGGACTGGAAGATGACCTGGGATTTGGGCGGCATCGGGTGGAGTTACGAGTGGGGCATGTTCTACAACGTGTCCAGCACCGAGGATTCAACGCCGATGCGCAGGCCGGTTCCGCCGAGTGGTGGGGGTTAATCGCATGTCGAAGTTGATTGTCAGAGGCCACAACGGGGCCGATTTCAAACTGAACGTCACCCAGTTTCGCTCATCCCTGTCGGCATCCATTAACACGGTGCAGACCCGCAAAATGTCGCACCATTTTCCGATCCGCGCGGGCCAGCCGGATATTCAGTTTACGGTGCAGTTCTCGTCGATCGAGGCGCACCAAAATTTCCGCGACTTCGTGCGTGATCACCAGCGCAACACCCAGACCGCCAACTACGCGCCCGGCTCGACGCCGCTGTCGCGGGGCGCGGTGACACTGATGTGGCCGGAACGCAACATCATCAATTGGACGGGCTACATCGTCAACATGCCGGTGCGGGAGGCTCGATTCGACTACGCCCCCAAGGTCACCTTCGGTGTCGCCCTGATGGATTCACTGCTCAGCCAATCCACCACCGGCGCAAGTCTGGGCGGCGACTTCGCGACGATCTATGGGGTGCAAATCCCAGACTATGTTCCGTTCGACCCACTGGCCGACCTGATCCCGCCGACCCCACCGGCCTCCCAGCAACCTAACCCCGCCCAGAAGGCGCAGGGACTCATCGGCGGCATTTTCAATTCGATCGGCAACTTCCTCAACTCATGACTATGCCCGCCGATCCCACCGCACCCGACTCGTCGACCACGACGCAGGAGGGCGACAGCAATGCCCTCAGAATCAACCCCATCGACCCGCCCGCCCCGAAAACCTTGGTGTACTCCCCCGAGATACAAATCCTCATCGCGCGCGGCAACAAGCAGTACGACGTCACCAACGACGTGGTGGCCTTCTCGATTCGGCGGGTGGAGAACGGGGTGTCGTCGGCGGTGTTCCGGCTGTCCAACAAGGCGGTGCCGGGCAACCCGAAGAAGATGCGGTACAACCAGTTGTTTGAGCGCATGGATCGGGTGTTCATTAAACTCAAGCGGGTCGAATGGGTGCCGGTGTTCTCCGGCTACCTCGACAGCGTGCCGCACGTCCAACTCTACCCAGGAACCGTTAATTTTCGGGCTTCCTGCACGTTAAAGCGCCTTTTGCACACCTGGTGGGACCCAGGTCTTCCGGCGGCGTCGAACATTTTTGACCAAGCCGGGACGTCGGCGCGGGAGTTGGAGAACGGCGAGCAGCAGTTGGATTCCGGTCTCGGATCGCTACTGCGGCGGTTGCTGGTGGAGGTCGGCGGATGGAACCCGCAGAACATTCACATTCAGCGATTTCCGATCGGCTACTACGACTTCATGGTGGCCGAGTTGAACAAACTCGGGCAATCCACCGAGATAGCGGCGGAGAACTTCAGGGAGTTGCTGCTCGGTGAGGGCGACACCAGCCTCGGTGTCGGCAAGTCCGCCGGACGTCAAGTCGGGGTCACGATGGGTGGCTACGGGATCGGCGTCCAGGAACGGATGCTGGAAGTGATCCGGGCGGTCGACGAGATGGGCATGGGGCCGGACACCTCCACCATGGCCGCCGCGCAAGGATTGGGTACCGCCGCCGGGCAGAGCAGCGACCAACGCGACCAGCAGGCCTGGAAATTGCAGCAGGAACTCGGCAAAAACTGGGCAGATGCCGCCAAGCAGACCGACGCCGCGATTCACTGCTTCATGACCATCGCGGTCGAGTCCGGCCCGGCTTTCGTCATGTACGCCAACGCGGCGGTGCCGGAATCGCTGGGCTATCCGCACGAGGCGCTGTCCACCGACGGCACCTCGGTGGGGTTGTATCAGCAGCAGAATTACAGCGAGTGGGGCAGCGTCTCGCAGCGCATGAACGTCAAGGCTTCCACCCAGATGTTCCTGCAGCACTTGCAGCGACTCGGCTGGCAAAATATGAATCGGGGCGTGGCCTGCCAGCAGGTGCAGCGCTCAGCTTTCCCTCAGCGGTACGCCGGATACGAGACCTGGGCGATCGAGACGGTGCGCGCGTTGCGGGCCGGGACGGGCACCGCGCAGGGCGCGGGTGGGGCCAACACCGTCACCGCAACCAGCGCGATCCCCGGCCTGAACATCGGGGCGACCCCCGTCGGCTCCATCGTCACACAGATCACCGCCGGGCCGCTCTCCGGCGGCGCACTGCCGTCGGTGCCGACCACTAATGGCACCCCCGGCACAACCGCCATGGCGGCGGCGGTAGGCGCGCCCGCCCACGACACCGGCGGTGCCCTGTCATGTGCCCGCTCGATGATCGGCAGACCCTATGTGTGGGGCGCTAAAGGCCCTAACACCTTTGACTGCTCGGGGTTGACGCAATTCGCCTACCGGTCAATCGGCCTAGAAATTGGCACAAACACCACCGCACAGAAGGGCACCGGCCAGTCGATTCCGTTCGCAAACATGGTGCCCGGAGACCTGATTTTCCCGGCGGAATACGACCACGTCGTCATGTATGCGGGCGGCAACATGATGATTGACGCGCCCAGCCCCGGTCAGACCGTGCAGTTGAGGCCCATCAACTTCAACATCCTGAACGCGGCCTGCCGTCGCATCCCCGGCGCGGAATATGGTGGCAGTCCGTTCGCCCCCTTCGACCTCGACAAAGCCATATCAGCCAATAATGCCAGCGCCGGGACGTCCACCAACGGGGTCGGCGGCACCACCGGGATCGGACATTCAGAGCCGATCGCCCGCAACCTGTTCACCTACCAATTCCAAGGCGGACAATTCACCAGCGCCATTTCGGCGTCATTCGGCGGGACGCCGGAGGATTCCGAGAAGGCATTCATCAACGACGAGGCTTTGATGAGTACCGTCGTCACCTTTGCCGAGGCGGGTCTGCGGAACTTCCAGTCCGCCCCGAATGGGGATTTCATCGCCTATTACCCGGACTATTTTGGTTTGGACGGCAAGGGCGCGCAATGGAATCTGGAAGACATTGAAATGATCAACGTCCAGATTGATTTGAATGACGACGCCATGGCGACCCACGTCTATGTAGCTGGTTCGGCCTTGCCGACCGGCGGTGGTGGCGGCACGCTGGGTTGGCTGCAAAGCAAAGGTGTGGCCACCGTGGAGAACGATTTCCTATTCAAGCGGATGACGTTGGCCGCGCCGTCCCCGCCCGGCGAGCGACTCCTGACCGGCAAGCAGGTCATGGAACGGTTCGGCGCGCGGCCCCTGGTGAAATCCATGTCCTCGGTCAGGCAGGGGCCGATGGAGTTCCTGCTGGCCGCCCAAACCTTCATGACGAAATGGGCCGAGCAGTACGCCACCCAGATTGAGACAACATTCATGCCAGAAGTTTTCCCCGGGATGCGTGTCAACCTCGTCGATCACAATTTGCAGGTTTATGTTTCTGAGGTGACCCATTCCGGCGACTTTGAAAGCGGATTCACGACCACCATGACCATCATGGCACCGTCCAACCCGAGCCTGCGGAAAATGGCGACCAGCATCTACAACGCGACCGCCGAAGAATTGTCGTCGGGCCTGCAGTTGTTCCGTAATGCGGCGGAGGTGGCGAGCTAATGGTAGACACCGCGCGTTATAAAAACACCGACCGCGACATTCAGCCGGTCGCAATCACCACCGTCGACCCGGCGACCCGCACCGCCACCGGCATCAGCCGGTCGCGCACTACCATCCGCATCAACTGCGCGTATGCGACCGGCGACACGATCAC
>Ga0114975_10000488_pt1 | contig 29895 bp, 28 predicted proteins | sample S_130626_EF_Meta_FD_87031 | JGI IMG/M metagenome (GOLD analysis project Ga0114975, IMG submission 87031) | Freshwater microbial communities from Lake Simoncouche, Canada to study carbon cycling - S_130626_EF_MetaG | ecosystem: Environmental > Aquatic > Freshwater > Lake | place: Lake...
AAAAGATTTGTTTTATGTCTGTTTCTTTTTGTGGCTTTTAAAAATGTTAATGCACAATATTTAGAGAGTTTTGAACACGCAGGAGAAATTGGCATTTCTGCTGGTGTTGCCAATTATTTTGGAGACTTAAATCCAGATATAAATTTAACACGTCCCAAATTTTCTGGGGCACTTCATTATACCAAACAAATGAATAATTATGTTGGTATAAAAGTTTCTGCAACGTATGCTTTTTTGGGGTTTGCAGACAAGTATAGTAAGAATGTTTTTCAACAAAATCGTAATCTTAGCTTTAATACTGATGTATGGGAGTTTTCTTTAAACGGCACATTCAACTTCTTTAAATTCAATCCCGGTTTTGAAGGATATAATTATACCCCATACATTGGAATTGGTGTTGGTGTTTTTAACTATGATCCTTATGCATATTTAAATGGAGAAAAATATATGTTAAGAATTGTTGGCACCGAAGGTCAAGGTTCTGAAATTTATCCTAACAGGCAGCCATATAAAAACTACGCTTTTTGTATGCCATTAACTATAGGTTTTAAGTATGCTTTAAATAATAACTTTAATATTTTTTCAGAGTTTCGTTACAGGTTTACAAGCACAGATTATTTAGATGATGTAAGCACAACTTACGTAGATCCTGCTGTTTTTGCAGCTGGTAGTCCTGCTGCTTTATTAACAGATAGAAGCTATGAAGTAGGCTCTAACATTGGTATTCAAGGCAGACAAAGAGGCAACTCAATAGCTAACGATTCTTATGCAACTTTTCACATTGGATTTTCATTTAATCTAGAAAAATATAAATGCCCTGATGATATGTATAGATATTAATCATTATCATCACCAAAATTCAAAGGATCCTTCCAAATTTTATATACATAATATGCAACAAATGATGAACTGGTGAAAAACCATATATAATAAACAATATTACCGATAGAGATTTGGTCTTCGATAAAAGCATAATTGTTCATAATTCCAAACCTAACATTGATCACCATCCACACTAAACCAATCACCAATGTTTTAATAATTCGCTTTAAATATGCTACTATTTTAGGTTCCATTTTAACGTTATTAAAGTTATATTTTAGCAATTATTAAATTATTCTGCAACCTTATTTAAACACTCATCGAGAAAAACTAAGACTTCATCTCTGCCTACTTTTTTCTCTGCACTTGTTACAAAATTTGGTGGCAAAAACTCCCATACTTCTCTCATTGCATCTAAAAAAGCAACTACATTTCTTTTAACAACTCCAGGTTTTTCCTTATCAGATTTTGTGAAAATTAATGTAAAAGGAATTTCCCATTTACCTAGTTGATTCACAAATTCCAAGTCAATAGTTTGGGGTTTATGCCTGCTATCAATCAATACAAAAACGTTTAAAAGGTTTTCTCTTTTTCTCAAATAATTTTCAATCATTTGTTCCCAACGTCTTCTGTCGTTTTGAGCCACTTTTGCATAACCATATCCTGGCAAATCAACCAAATACCATTTTTCATTGATTTCAAAATGATTAATTAACTGTGTTTTGCCGGGCGTAGATGATGTTTTTGCCAAATTCTTTTGACTCACCAGCATATTTATTAACGATGACTTACCCACATTACTTCTTCCTATAAATGCAAACTCTGGCTTATCAGGTTTGGGGCATTTATCAAAGCTGGGAGAAGATACAATATACTTAGCAGATTTTATTCGCATAAAGCAAATTTAGGTTAACTAACCTCAATGATGTTCTATGTTTCAAAATCATTATAAAAACAAAATTTGCATAGTTATTAAAAACGACTAAATTGCCGATGTCTTCAAACCCTATTAATTGAAACTGCTTAGTCCTGCCATATCAAGATTAGCTCGAATTCGTCAATGGCGAACAGAAAATTGGTTGCAAAATCCTATTGCAACACAAAGAGAGGTATTGCAAGATTTAGTAACACACGCTCAATACACAGAGATTGGTAGAAAATACGGACTTACAAAATTATTTTCTATCACAGCCTTTAAAAGTTCAATTCCCATTCACGAATATGAAGATATCAAACCTTATGTTGAAAGACTAATGAATGAAGAAGAGCACTTGCTTTGGAACACACCTGTAAACTGGTTTGCAAAAAGTAGTGGTACAACTAACAGTAAAAGCAAATTCATTCCTATCACCAAAGAAAGTTTAGAAGCCTGCCATTTTCAAGGTGCAAAAGATGTTTTGAGCCTTTATTATATTGCAAATCCCGAGAGTGATTTGCTTACTGGTAAGGGATTGGTAATTGGTGGTAGCCATCAATTAAGTGCTTTGAATGATAATATTCAATTTGGAGATTTAAGTGCTGTTTTATTACAAAATACTCCCTATTGGGGGCAGTGGCTACGAACGCCTGAATTAAGTATTGCTTTGTTGGATGAATGGGAAGAAAAAATTGAGAAACTAGCCGAAAGCACCATTAAAGAAAATGTAACATCATTATCTGGAGTGCCAACTTGGACGCTGGTTTTATTAAAAAGAATTTTAGAAATAACAGGTAAGAAAAAAATTGCAGAGGTATGGCCAAATCTTGAATTATACATTCACGGAGGCGTTTCTTTTGTACCGTATAAACAGCAATTTGAACAAATTATTGGCAAGCCCATCAATTATATTGAAATATATAATGCAAGTGAGGGTTTTTTTGCTGCACAAGATGATGTAAGCCAAGATGGAATGTTGCTGTTTTTAAATCACGGTATTTTTTATGAGTTTATGCCTGTTGAAGAATATGGCAAACCCAATCCAAGAACAATTGGATTAAGCAAAGTTGAAATTGGTAAACATTATGCACCTGTAATTACTACAAATGGTGGTTTGTGGCGTTATTTAATTGGCGATACTATTGTGTTTACTGGCCTTTGCCCATACAGAATAAAAGTTAGTGGTAGATTAAAGCACTATATCAATGCTTTTGGCGAAGAACTAATGATAAACAATGCCGATAAAGCAATTGCTATTGCCTGCAACAAAACCAACAGTATTGTAAACGATTATACTGCTGCCCCAAAATATTTTGATGTTAGTAGTAATGGTGCTCACGAATGGTTAATTGAGTTTGAAAAACAACCCAATAATATCAATGAGTTTGCCTCTGAATTAGATTCTGCTTTAAAAACTTTGAACAGCGATTACGAAGCAAAACGGCATAAAGACATTGCCTTACAAATACCAATGATAAAATCCCTGCCAAAAGGATTATTTACACAATGGCTGTCTAAAAAAGATAAAGTAGGTGGGCAACATAAAGTACCAAGACTTAGTAATACTAGAGTTTATGTTGATGAAATATTGGAGATGATGAAAGACTAATATTTCTTACAAGAATAAAAAGCCGTTGAAGTTTTCAAAAGCTCTTCATTTTATACTATTCAATAATAAACTTCACTTTTTTTATATCTCCATTTGCCATAATAACTTTAACTACCTTGGGTAAATTTGTTTGATGTGAAATACTTCGCTGCTGTAAAGGCTGGTGCCTAAGGCAATCTTTCTATGCATAATTCTGCCCAAATAATCAATAATCAACAATTCTTTTGCACTCTTACATTCAATGGCCAATAAAATAAACTACTTAAAACAAATAGATATTTTTATTTTTCCCCTACATTTGCGTCCCAATTCACAGAAACGCTTTCTTTTAGATGGCATTTTTACCTGCGGGTGTGGTGAAATTGGTAGACACGCCAGACTTAGGATCTGGTGCCGCGAGGCATGGGGGTTCGAGTCCCTCCACCCGCACAAAAGAAAGTTGATAAGTAAAGGTTGACAGGTATCAAATCCTTTCACTTTTTCTTATCAACTTTTTTAATTATTATAAACATTTATAACTTTTCTATGGCTACAGTTTCTAGAGAAAACATCGGTTTACTAAATGACAAACTGATTGTTACAATTGCAAAAGAAGATTACATCAATAGTTTTGAACAGGGTTTAAAAAAACAAGCAAAAAATGCCAATATTCCTGGTTTTAGAAAGGGAATGGTTCCTGCTGGTTTAATTAAAAAAATGTATGGTCAAGGTATTTTAACTGAAGAAGTAGTTAGGCTTGCAGAAAGAAAATTGTATGATTATATGCAAACTGAAAAGTTAGATATTTTCGCTCAGCCATTGCCTTTAGAGTTTGATACAAATAAGATAGAAGTTAACAATCCTGCTGATTATACTTTCTCTTTTGAAGTTGGTTTAAAACCACAAATCAATATAGATGCTAAGTCTATCAAAGCAACTAAATATGTAATTAAAATAGAAGAAACATTAATTGATGAAGAAGTTGATAGACTAAGAACGCGTCACGGAAAAATGACAGAGCCAGAAACAGTAAATGGCGATGAAAATGTGTTAAATGTAACTTTTAACGAAACAGACGAAAATGGTGTTGAAGTTGAAGGTGGCATTAGCAAAGCAAATTCTGTTTTGGTAAAATATTTTACCGAAGCGTTTAGAAGTAATTTATTAGGAAAGAAAAACAACGATGTGGTTGCATTGCAACTTAACAAAGCGTTTGAAGATAAAGAGCTTGAATTTATTGCTCAGGATTTGGGCTTAACTAAAGAAGATGGAGCAAAGCATTTCAACATCACTATAACAAAAGTTGGGTTTGTTGAAAAAGCAGAAATAAACGATGCGTTTTTTGCTGCTGCTTTTCCCGATAAAGAAATAAAATCTGAAGAAGACTGCAGAAACGCAATTAAAGAAGATATTGCTGCTGCTTATGCTGCACAAAGCAGAAATCAAATACACGATCAAATCTATCATCACTTAATTGATCATACAACTATTGAATTTCCTGAACCATTTTTAAAACGTTGGTTGCAAACTGCTGGCGAAACCCGCAAAACTGCCGAAGAAGCAGAAGCAGAATTTCCATCTTTTGCAAACAGTTTAAAGTGGACTTTAATTAGCACTCAAGTTGCTAATGATAATAAAATTGAAGTGTTCCCTGATGATATTAAAGCATTTGCAAAAAATCAGTTAATGGGTTATATGGGTGGTGCAATGTTAGATGATAGTCAGCCTTGGATGGAAGACTATGTGAAAAGAATGATGCAGGACAAAAAATTTGTAGAAGATAGTTACCACAGAATTCAAACAGAAAAAATATTTGCCATTTTAGAAGCCGAAGTTTCACTTAAAGAAGAAAGTATAAGTGCCGAAGAATTTGCAAAAAAGCAACATCATCATCATCATTAATAAAAAAATTTTAAACCCCGTTCCTAAATTTTGAAACGGGGTTTTTGTTTAACAGATGATTAAAAAAATAGTCATAATAGGACCAGAAAGTACAGGAAAAAGTACCCTATGCAGCCTGTTAGCTGCACACTATAAAACCATTTGGTGTCCAGAGTTTGCAAGACAATATTTATTAGATAATGGAACTGATTATTCTTTTGAAGATTTAGCAACTATTGCAAAAGGACAACTTGAATTGGAGGAAAAATATTTATTAGAAGTTAACCATCCAGAATCCAGCACCCAGAATCCAACATTATTTCTCGACACCGATATGTATGTGATGAAAGTGTGGTGCGAATTTGTTTTTGGCAAGTGCCATCAGTTTATTTTAGATGAAATAAAAACCAGAAAATACGATTTATACCTACTTTGTAATATTGATTTACCTTGGGCGAAAGACGAATTAAGAGAATATCCTGATGAAAAACCAAGACAAGAATTATTTGCAATTTATCAAAACATCTTATTCAATCAAACCACGCCTTGGCATTTAATAAGTGGCACAAATGAAGAAAGATTACAAAATGCGATTCACGCAATAAACAAAACCTTCAACCTATAAATTTTACATTCATTAAGGCTTATATCCAGCATCATTAAAAATAGTCATTGTGGGCGTTTTCATTAATTCATCCAACGAGGTTTTTGGGTGAGCCTCCATCCATTTTTTTACAATTTGCCAACCGCTGAAAGTGCCAATATTTCCCGGAGAAGTTTCACTTAACTCTGGCGTTTTGGGTCCATCAGTAACATAGGGAGAAACAACACTTGGTTCTCTTTCAAACAATAAATTACCCTGAACAAAATATGCCCAAATGGTTTTTTCATTATCAAAACACTGTTCAAGTTGGCTTTGTGTATAGCCAGTTTTAACACTGTCTGCAGTTTTGGGCAACAACATATCCAACACATATAAACGCCTACCTTGTTCAATCATTCTTTCTGCTAAAGGTCTGCCATTGCTTTTATCAGGAAAGAGTTCTTCAATAATATTTTTAATACAATTGGTAGCAATATACTGAGGCTCGAACCTGCGAGATTTATAGGCAGGATAAGTTTGTGCAATATATCCATTTTGATACGCATCATAATCCTTACCCAAATATCCTTGCAAGCCAACTGCCAAGCTATGGTCACTAGTTAAAGCGGTGCCAACACCATCTAAAGGACCCACAAAAGTGATGAGTTTTTTAGGCAAATTATATTTTGGGAAATAATGTTTGGTAAGCTGCAAGCCAAATATTAATTCAGTTTTTACATCATTTAAACCAGCGAATTTTTTTGTTGCATCTTGATAAATGGTTCTGTACAAACTATCTCTTAAAAATAATTTTACCTGACTGATAACAGAATCTGGTTGAGGCATTAAACCCAATACCTGATACAAATAATCTGGCAAAAAAGCTTGATATTTTTTGTTAAGCTCATCTAAAGACTGCACCATTTGGGTGGTATCAATTTTATAAAAATCAGCTTCAAACCTTTCAACTTTTAAATCAACCACAATACCCGAAACATCTGGAATATTTTTTTTGCCTTTACAGGCAGAAATTATTAAAAAACTTGCAATAGCGATAAATAAATAACGAAACTTCATATTGCAAAACTAATAGAATATGATTGAGGTTGTTTTATTAGCAAAAACCATCCTTTCATAACCTTCTTCTACAATTGCTTTTTTTCAATATCCTTTGGCAAGCTCAGGATGACAAGCTAGTTAAAGCGTTCATTATTGAAGATGAATAATATCACGCTTATATCCCCCGAAAAATTAATAAAAAAATATCTAAAAAGTTAGGCATGCAAATAGAATATGTCTTATTATTGCTTTGTCAAATAAATTAAAATTGACCAAAGCATCTAACATATTAATCCCTACTTTTATACACTGTAATTTTATTACAGCAAGCAAGCAAGCAAGCAAGCAAGCAAGCAAGCAAGCACTTAACTCATTGTTTTAAGAATAGCCCAACCCTTGACACAAGTAGACCAATAGTTGACACCCATAGCACAACTTTTGCCACACATCAACCAATTGATGTTAAAAACACCAAAACCCTTGTCATAAACAGCCTAATACTTGACAAACACAGCCCTGTTTTTGTCAAGAATACCCTTGTTTTTGTCAAAAACAACCCTATTTCTGGCACAAATGCTATTGCCCTTGGCAATAGTTTAAACATAAAATATTCATTTCCAATTCTTTTTTTATTAACCAGCTATTACCCAATAGCAGTAACAATGGTATGGGCAGTGGCACAAATCAATTTTTATGGCTAAATTAACCTATGTGCAAGCCGTAATAGACAGGCTTAAAGCACAAAAAACTGGTATTACCAACAATGCAGCATCGTGGACTGGGCAACCCGATACACCTGCCACCACACAAGCCCATATTGATGCATTAGAAACTGCCGATGCCGAAATTTTGGCACTAGAAAACCAGCTTACGCAAAAGCGAACGGCTGTTAAAACATTGGTAGTAACCAAAGCAGCAGTTGCCGATGCTATAGACCTTAGGGTAAAAGGCATACACGCCACTGCCACCACCAAATGGATTGAGTATGGACTAGCTGACCCCAATAGCACAACAGCCACCGAAAGCACCGCACGCCCTGTGCCAGAAAAAGGGTTAATTAGAAATATAAGCGACGATTTTGATGGCGAAGGCTTTATTGTAGAATGGGAAAAACTAGCCAAAACCGATAGCTACGAAATAGAACGTGGCATTGCAGCCAATGCTGCCGATGTAAATACCATACCTGCATTTACCCACTTGGTTACCGTGCGTAAAACAAAATATACCGATGATGATGTGGCAAAAGGCACCCGATATTTTTATAGAATAAGAGGTATAAACAGCAAAGGTGCTGGCGAGTGGAGCGAGCCTGTAAGCAGGGTGCAGTAGATAAATTAAAAACTAGCTAAACATAACCCTGTAAAGGTTTAAAACCTTTACAGGGTTTTTAAAGATTTTTTTAAACAACCAAAACCTCGATAGCCGAAAAGGGGATAATAGAGTAGGCAAGAAAAAAGTTAAAATATGTATCAAGCAATTATTGCAGGGATAGAAAGAAAAAATTGCATTGTCATTCCAACGCTGGCAGGCAGGAGAAGTATAACTGTTTCTTTAACTAACGAAAGACAAATTCTTATTACAAATAGTAGAAACAAAAATTATGTAGTAACTAAGCAAGATTTTGATGCTGTACTAGAGAGATTTAACAATGCTAATGATTTAAACAAATTAAAAACAGGATATTATACCAGAACAATATGGAATGAATGCCCCAAAATGATATCATCACCATATGTAGCAACAATTATAAAATATTTTAAAGGTTTATAACTTCTTCATTATGTATGTTACAAAAAACAAAAGTCAAAATGAAAACTAAATTAATTTTATTACTAACTGCCATCGCAATTTCAATTAGCTCCTTTTCGCAGTATAAAAATTTAAGAAAAGCAAAAGAAGCAATTCTAGAGGGGGATTCCACCAAAGCTCTAGAAAAAATTTCCGCTTCAGAAAAAGATACTACAATTAATGCGGGTGTTAACTTTATTAAATCGTGTTATTTAACCAAATTTAAAAGCTCTAAAGAAGATTGTAAGATAGCATTTAATGATTACAAAATTGCTGCCGTTTCTCTTGGTAAGATGGATACAAAGAGTAAAGAAAAAATATTTAATGAATTAGGTTTTTCAGAAACTGATATTGCACCTTCTATTCGCATCTTTTATTCTAAACTATTTAAATTCTATGCAGCTGAAAATAATGTTGATAGCATAAAAGAATATTTAAAAGAATATGAGCTAGGAGATATAAGTATTAGAGATTCTGCAATTGCTTTAAGAGATAGTTTAGCATATGATATTACAAACAAAAAAAACACTGAATTAGAGTACCAGAATTTTATAAAAGAATATCCTGTATCCAAATATCTCGATGATGCCAAAAGCAACCTCTGTAATTTAGCCTACAAAAAGGCTTTATCATTAAATAGTCAATTGTCATATTCGCAGTTCATAAATAGATTTCCAAATTCTGTTTATAAAAGAGATGTAGAAAAAAAATTAGATGATTTAATTTGGGATTCAGTAAAAGCAATTAATTCATCAGATGCTTACAAAAAATTTATAAATAAATATCCTTCTTCAGGTTTTTCAGCTAAAGCAAAAGAAATATTTGAAAGTCTAGTTTGGGATTCTGTAAAAGCGATCAACTCATCAGAGGCTTATGAAAATTATATAAATAAATACCCTACTTCAAGTTTTATAAAATTAGCCAAAGATTCAGTAGATAAAATCCTTAATATTCAACTTGAACAAATAGGCTTAGATACACTTGATTTATTTGATAACCGTTTTGTTATTAGTACCGAGTATAATTTTTGGGATGATGAATTAGATATAGACAAATTATATTTCATGGAAAATATATCAAATGGTAGCAGAGATCCAAAACTTAAAAAAACAATAAAGAGATTATCACCTTACCCATACTATATTAATGATTATCTAAATTTAATACCAAAATTTTGGTATAATAATGAACTTTTATGTGTGGAGCCACAATCCATTTATTATAATGATTTAGAAAAAATGTATATTAATTTTTTTGATAAATTATTACTACAAAAAATTTCGATAGAACCAAAAATTACAAGACGTTATGATGTAAATTACAACCTTTTTAACTATAAAAATGTAATGCATTTTTTAATTTATAGTGAAGAAAATTGGAAAAAATATATACCAATTTATGCCTGTAATTTTATTAAAAATATTAATAGTGAGTTTGATTTTAGAGATAAAACTGACTCTTTGGAATCTGTTATTGAAAATATCCGTAAAGTACCAGATTCAACAGAAAAAACAGATTATTTTTATCACTCGGACTCATTATTTGTAATAAACTTACCAATTTATGAAATACCAGTTTATGACTTTGATAACCAAATTTTGAGTTTCAAACCAAGTACAATCATCAAAGATAGACGCAGCTCATGTCGGCAAGACGACAGTCAGTACCGTATGAATAGCATATATAATAGAAATGACAAAAATTCAGATATTTATTATTTATGTACTAGTGGATTAAACGGTTTGTTTCCTGATTGGGCAAAAAGTAAATACAAAAATCAGTATTTAGTCAACTTCCTGGGCGATGCAATAAATCTTGAATTTAATTCTAATCAGCTAAAACAAAAAGCTAGATATAAAATAAAGCCAGATGAAGCAGAAAAGTATATAAATAAGGTTTCTAATAGTCAGAACAATATTATAAAAGCAAAATTTGTAGCACAAGTACATTTTCAGATTAAAGAAGTTCGAGATGATTATGGGCTAATTTTTACAGCAGAAATTTATAACATTAGTATTATCAATCCAAAAACAAATTAGCAATGAAATTATTAACCACTATTTGCTTCACAATTCTTTATTTTAAAAGTATTTCTCAAGACAGTACAACATTCACGTATCTGATAAATACTGGCTTTAAAAGTGATTTCAGATTTTTTTCGTCAGGTTCTTCATCAAACAATCTAAAGAATGACACCGTAAGATCTTCCCTTTTATTTCAGAATATAAAGTGGTATCTAGACAGTTACAGACAAATACAACACATTTATGAAACAAAGCCAACAAAAGGACTAAAAAGTGAGCCCATAGATTTAAATAGAGCCTTAAGGTTGGGTACTGTTAGGTTGAAGAATATTCCTTCTAATCCCTTCAATCTTATGTCATTGTATCTTAAAAATATAGATGATGATAGCAAAAAAAAAGATATTTTATCTTTCTTATTAATGTTAGGAGACCAAGCTTTTATTAAAAATGACTTTGAGCTACACCGTGCAAAGCAAAAAATAATGAGTATCATAAATTCTTCAAGCTTGTCAACTGATTCTATCTTCACACTATATGTGGACCACTCATATGCTAATACATATGCAGCTAGCAACATCATAAAATATGACTTTGAAAATAAAAAAATATACTTCGACTTGTCATATAATGTTGCTAATCAGTATTTACCAACGGAAGAGGGAAGTGAATCCAATGCAAAACTTTATTCTTATGAATTTAAAGAAAAGTTCAAGGAATTAAAACTAAGAGATGATAAGGATTCTAGAAATATTGAATATATATACTTAAATTTTGAAAATAACAATTCAACGGCAAAGGATTCTTTGTTATGCAATAAAGATTTGGCAAAAGGAATTATTGAAAATCTAAAGTACCATAAAATACTAAAAGAAATTAATTACAAAATAAAATCAATGAATCTAGAGAAAGATAATTACAGTGATTGTTATATTCTGAATTTTAATTGTGAGGTTATAGATTTTAAATGGGTACTTATGACTCAGCTTCCAATAAGATTTATGTAGTTTATTTACGACGAAGCGTCTCCAACGGCTAAAGTTTACCAATAAAAAAAACCAGCTCTTCGAGGCGTCTCACGCCTCGAAGTTTTATTTTGTTGCATATAGTAACACATACAATACAGCACAGCCCTTGCAATTGCAAGGGCTGTGCTGTATAAAAAAGGAACTAATTATATTTGTGCAAATTTTAAATTATGGGTTTAGTATATGCCGATTTAGAGTTAATCAACACCGTAGATATTGCTTTGGCTAAAAGAAATATTATAGGCGAAGATGAAATAAAAACAATAAGGGTATCAGCCTTGGTTGATTCGGGAGCATACAATATGTGTATTAACGAAACTATTCAATCGCAATTGCAACTACCATTTGTAGAAAAAAGAACTGGTCAGTTAGCTAATGGCGAAATAGAAACTTACGATTTAGTAGGTCCTATTACTGTAAAATTTAAAAACAGAACTACAATATGTAATGCACTTGTTTTACCTGCTGATAATGAGGTTTTGTTAGGAGCAATACCTATGGAAGATATGGATGTAATTATTGACCCTAAAAGACAATCATTAGAAATACACCCAGACCATCCTTACTTTGCACAAATGAAATTGAAATAATTTTCTCGGTTGCTGGTAGGCTTTGCCATACCAACAACGTTATAATAGAAACTGATTATATTTGTGTAAACTTTTACATTATGGGTTCAATTAATGTTAAATTGTATGATATACTTAGAACAGATTTTAAACTAAGTGAAACAAAAGGGGAAAATGTAAACTACAAAAGTGAATTAAGAGAAGATATTCTAAAACTTGAAATTAAAATGGAACAAAATAAATCTGAGTTATTAAAGTGGTTTATAGGTTTGTTTTTTGGGCTTGCTTTAATGATTATTGGTTTGTATATAAAAAAATAATTTTTCGCCGTTGTTGGTATGGCAAAGCCTATCAACAAAATTCTTATCAAATCAATGTTGGTTAAAATACACCACATTTAGCAAAAAACAATACAGCCCTTGCAATTGCAAGGGCTGTATTGTTTAAAATAGAAACTAATTATATTTACGCAAACTTTAAAGGCATGACTACATTACGATTAAAAGTTTATGACATATTTAAAAATCGCTTTAATGAAAAAGAAGCAGAGTTAGTGATAGAATATTTTGAGAATAAAGCAGAGGAAAAGTATGCTATAAAAAAAGATTTATTTTTAACTAAACAAGATAAGGTTGAGTTGGTTGAAAAAATTGAGTCATCAAAAACTGATATTATCAAATGGATGGTTGCAATGTGGATAGCTCAAATGGCAGCTATTGTATTTATTATTATTAGAAAATAATTTTTCTTCGTTGTTGGTGATCAACACAACACATTGGCTAAGTTGAAAGAAAAGTAACTAACTATAAAACCCTACAATGTTGCAAAGCATTGTAGGGTTTTTGTTATCAACAAAGTAAGCAGCTAATGTGCATCGAACCTATTTTTATCCATTCCCAATGCTGCTTCTAGGGGCACATCCTTTGGCAGTAGCTAAACTACCTATTGGCATTCTTCTTTTTTAACGCTTCAATATCAGCTTTGTCTTTATATCGTCCTGCTGCTTCTTTTGCTTTTAATAGTGTTGCAAGGTTTATAAATGGCACTTTAAACAATCCAATATCAAAGAGATGATGTGTGCTGTAAGATTCATTAAACTCAATGCCTTTAACAGCTGTTAAAATTTCTATTTTATTAGGTTCTCTTCCTATTGCCCACACATCAAAATGATTGCTTAAAAAGTCTGCTTTAGAAAAAATGGGTGCACCAAATTCTTTAAATGCTGTTGCTAAGTTCAAATAATTTTCTTCTGTCTTGTCAATCCAAACATCCATATCGGCAGTGCTTCTAACATAGCCATTCATAATAACAGCATAACCCCCAACTAATAAATACTTAACTTGATTGTGTTGTAATGCTTTTAAAAAATCAATGAAATCATCATTAAAAAAATTACTCATCTATTTTCGTGTTTTCTTTTTGTGATGATGGTTCTATCAACTTTTGTGTGTTGATTCGTTCCATAAATATTGTAAATAATGAAACAAGCTGCATTTATTCTCTCCTGAATAGATTTATTATCGTAAAATGTGGTGTGATCATTAGCTTCTTCAAATGTTTGAGAATAAACCAATGTTCTATCCATTTTAAATTGATTGTTCATAATTCAAATTTAGAAATAACTTAATACTCCTTCAAAAAAGAAGACTACTCCCTCTTGAAGTTTCGGTACAAAAAATTGTACATCTCACATCGAAATCGTACAAAAGTCTAATGTGCATCCAACCAATTCTTACCCATTCCAAGTTCAGCTTCTACAGGCACATTATTCGGCAGCAACAATGCAGATTTCATATTCTCTAAAATCAAAGGTTTCAGTATCTCTATTTCTTGGGGCACAGCATCAAAAATCAATTCATCGTGTACCTGCAAAATCATTTTGCTTTGTAGCTTTTCCTTTTCTAGCTGTGCCTGTATTTTAATCATTGCCAGTTTTATCATATCGGCAGCAGTGCCTTGTATGGGGCTGTTAATGGCATTTCTTTCAGCAAAACCACGAACCGTAAAATTGCTGCTATTGATATCTCTTAACCAACGCTTGCGGCCCATTAGGGTTTCAACATAACCATTCTCACGTGCAAAGTTGATGGTATCGTCCATATACTTTTGAATACTGGCAAATTCACGTTTATAGTTATCTATAATTTCCTTGGCTTCTGTTCGGCTAATGCCTAAGTTATCGGCCAGTCCAAATGCCCCTTGCCCATAAATAATTCCAAAGTTCACACTCTTGGCTTTGTAACGCATTTCTTTGGTAACATCGGCCTCTTCAATATTATACACTTTTGCTGCTGTGGCGGTGTGAATGTCTTTACCTAAACGAAAAGCCTCGCACATATTAGGGTCGCCACTAATAGCAGCTACAATTCGTAATTCTATTTGAGAGTAATCGGCACTTACTAAAATTCTATCAGCAGTTCGGGGTACAAATGCCTTACGAATTTCTTTACCTCTATCTGTTCTAATAGGGATGTTCTGTAAATTAGGATTATTGCTACTCAATCTACCAGTAACAGCAACAGCTTGTGCATAGCTGGTATGTACCCTGCCTGTTTTGCTGTTAATTAGTTTAGGCAAAGCATCTACATAGGTTGATTTCAATTTTGTAAGTTCTCTAAACACCAAAATATCTTCAACAATTTGATGCCCTTTGGTAGCCAATTTTTGCAATACATCTTCACCTGTTTGGTATTGACCAGTCTTTGTTTTTTTAGCTGAGCTATCCAACTGCATTTTATCGAACAATACCTCACCCAATTGTTTTGGCGATGCCAAATTAAACTTCACCCCTGCTTGCATATACACACTTTCTTCTGCCTTGCGTGCATCTACATCTAGCAGTTTGCTATACTCGTTTAAAAAGTCTACATCCACCTTAACGCCTTCAAATTCCATGGCTGTTAATACTTTCACCAATGGATTCTCTACTTCATTAAATACTTTTTCTACTTCCTTTTCTTTTAATAGTGGAAACAGTTGGTGCTTTAGTTGCAGTGTAATATCTGCATCCTCAGCAGCATAATCTTTTACAATTTCAACATCCACATCTCTCATATTTCCTTGCTTTTGAGATGCTGCGTCTAAACCCAATTCTCCAATTTTATTGGTTGCTGCTTTGCGTGTTTTTTTGCCAATAAGTTCATCAATATGGATAGGTTCGTAGTTTAAATATTGTTGGCTTAATGCATCCATACTGCGTTTACCCTCTGGCTCCACCACATAATGTATCAGCATTGTATCGCAAATATTTCCTTTCAATGCTATGTCGTACCACTTTAGTACCAACATATCATACTTCAAATTTTGACCAATCCAGACTTTGCTTTCATCATTAAATAATGGTTTAAAAATCTCCAATAAGTTTCTGGTTGCTTGTTTTTCGTTGGGGCAAGGAACATAGTATGCTTCGTGAGGGGTGAAAGCAAAACTCATTCCCACCAATTCTGCCTCGTTAGCATCAATATTGGTGGTTTCTGTATCGAAACAAATCTCTGTTTGGTTACTTAGTTTATTTGTTAATTCGTTAATTAGTTCTGGTGTATTTACCAAATAATATTTGTGTTCAACATCTTTAATTGTTTTAAAGAATGAAGTATCAACACTTGTTGTATTTTCTTCTACAGGGGCTGCTGGTGCTATGTTTTGCAAGAATGATGGCAAAGCAATAGAGCCATGACGAGAAGCAGTCTCACCCCCCTCTCCAAAAAGAGAGGGGGCTTTGAATCCCTGACTATTTGATGTTTTTTTACTTGATGATGCACTTGCAATTGGGTTTCCAAATAAATCTTTTGCCTGATTAGTATCAACACTAGTTGTACCCTCGCCAAACAATCTTTTAGCTAATGTTCTAAATTCAAGCTCATTAAATATCTCTTGTAAAGCCTCTTTATTCCATTCGGTAAGTTTAAAGTTTTCTTCGTGAAATTCAACAGGTACATTGGTAATAATGGTTGCCAACATTTTACTCATAATGGCATCTTCTTTTCCCGCTCTCACTTTTTCACCAATAGAACCTTTTATACTATCTGCATTTTCTAAAACACCTTCAAGGGTATCATATTCCTTTAACAGTTTAGCAGCAGTTTTTTCTCCCACACCTTTAATACCTGGAATATTATCTACAGCATCTCCCATCAAACCTAAGATATCAATTACCTGATCAACACGTTTAATATCCCATTTTTCACACACTTCTTTGGGTCCAAGTATTTCAATATCACCACCACCAGAACTTGGTTTATACATATAAATGCCATCACGTACCAACTGACCATAATCTTTATCTGGCGTTACCATAAAAACTTCGTAACCCGCATCGTGAGCTTCCCATGCCAATGTGCCAATGACATCATCAGCCTCGTAACCTTCCATACCAATTACAGGTATGTTAAAGGCTTCTATAATTTTTTTAATATCAGGTACAGCTGCCAGTAAATCTTCTGGAGCATCTTGTCTGTTGGCTTTGTAAAACTCATACTTTTCATCTCTTACAGTGGGTCCGCTTACATCAAAACAAACGGCCAGGTGTGTGGGCTTCTCTTTTTTTATTAACTCAATAAGTGTATTGGTAAAACCAAACTGTGCATTAGTATTTCGCCCTTTGCTAGTGATACGTGGATTACGAATAAGTGCATAATAAGCACGGAAGATTAGTGCATAAGCGTCGAGAAGGAAGAGTTTTTTTTCTGGCATATAGCAAAGTAAAGAATTCTATGCTAAATTTCAAGTGTGGTTTTTTAATTTTAAATTACCTCAGAAAATAAAATTCTACACTACCAATTCAACTGCACACCACCCATTAACCAACGATTTGGCATAGGCGTTCCTAATAAATCGCTATAAGATTTGTCAAGTAAATTATTTGCCTGAATAAAGATACTGCAATGTTTTTTTGATAAAGTATAACTAGCTTTTGCATTTAACAAAAAGTAGTTGGGTGTAACAATTGCATTAATTGCAGATGACGCAGCTTCTGCTCTTTCTTTATACAATCCGTTTAAAGCAAGCGAAAAATCTTTATAACTATACTGCATATTATAGTTTAACAAAAAGGTTGCGTGAGAGTTAATATAAAAAGATGTTTTACTTGATGCATCTGCACTGCGACTTTGCATCCATAATAAACCAAGAGTGCTAAAAAGTTGTTGGTTTTTCCAGCTTTTATTAAACTGGGTTGTAAGTTCTAAACCAGCAGTATTTACTTTAGAGATATTCTTTGCATAAGCATAAGTTCCTGTTGGCACTAAGTTGTTGTTATTGCTGATTTCATTATAAGGTGTTGTAACAAAATCTATCAAATCGGTTTGGTTTCTCTGAAACCAGCTTGCTGTAAATTTCCAATTGTTTTTTACCCAATAATCAGCACCAAATTCAAAACTAAAAGATTGCTCTGCATTTAGGTTAGGATTGCCAATGCTTCCACTTGTTACTAATGGTTTGCCAAAATTATTATAGCGTTCTGTAAAGTCTGCATCACGAATCGTGTTGCCAGCACTTGCTCTTAATTGTAAATTATTTCTTTTGTATGATGTGTTAATTTGAGCCACTACTTTATTGCCAAATCTTTCGCTATAATCATATCGCACAGCTGGGTTTATAAAGAAGTTGTTTCCTATTTGTTTGTTGATAACAATGAATGCAGCTGCCTGTGGCACGTGATGATTTCCTCTATCATTGCTGGTAATATTTTTTTGCACAAACTGACCACCAGCCGTTGCTGTAGTTGTTGTATTTAGCGTTTGATTTAGCGTTATTTGAGATTGAAAAAGACTAGCTTTATTTTCATTTGCAGCTACTGCTGTATTAAATTTGTAGTAGTCGCTAACTGCCTTGTAACCTGCGTCAATGTTTAATTTGCTTTTTCCTTTTTCATAGCATAATTGTAAATGATTCCAATAGGTTTTTACTTTTTCAAAAGCGGTATCACTTTTAAATGTGGTATAAAAATTTTGTGCTGCAAAATGTCTGTCATCATAAGCTACTCTAGCAGCAAGATTCCAATAGGAACTTAATTTATTGCTATAAGAAAATGATGCAGTTGTTGCGTGTACAAATCCATCAGTTCCTCTTTGTGGCTGACCACTAGTTTGATTTGAAAGTAAACCGCCAGCAAATGTTTGTTTGCCTTTATGATAAACACCACCCATCTTTAAATTAACTAAACCAAATTGACCTACTGAGGTTTGAGCTTGTAGTTGATTTTTTTTTATATTTTTTTGAGAAGAAAAACTTTTGGTGATGATATTAATAACACCACCAACAGCCTCTGTTCCATAAATTGCAGAAGATGCACCATACAAAACTTCTATTCTGTCAATTTCCGCAGGAGCAATTGGAATATAGTTATTAAAATGCCCTGTCAATGGGTCGTTTAATCGAATTCCATCTAACACTACCAATACTTGTTGAAACGTTCCACCACGAATAATAATATCTGCTTGAGCACCCATTGGTCCCCTTTGCTGTACTTCAATTCCAGGAATGTATTTTAACAAATCATCAATAGATTGAATAGGTTGTTTTTGAAATTGCTCCCCACTTATAACAGTAATATTTCTGCCAGTTTTCGAAGATGCTATTGCAGATACAGAGGATGTAATGGTAACTGGATCTAATGAGTTTTCTTGTGTAAATGATTTACTAGTTATTAAACCAAGAGAGAGAAGAAGTAAGACAGATAATTTCTTATTCATTATGGAGCTTTTAAACGGAGGCAAATATAGAGTTGTGTTTTATATTGAAGTAAATTAGTAAACAATGAAAGCGGTATTTTAATGCATTTAGGGTAAAGAGTTTTATTCAATTAAAAATATTATCCATTAAAAACTATTTGATTATTGTTTTAAAAACCAGAGGTTTTAAAATTAAATCTGTGATTTAAGAAATAAAAAATAACTTGCACCATTACAATTTAAAACAAAAGACAAAATGAATTCAGGAACAGTAAAGTTTTTTAATCGATTAAAAGGATTTGGTTTTATTACACCACAAGGTGGCGGAGCAGATGTTTTCGTTCATCAATCAGGTTTAATCGATGAAATTAACGAAAAAGATTTCGTTCAATACGAAGTTGAAAATGGCAAAAAAGGATTAACAGCAGTTAAGGTAAAAATAGTACAACAATCTAGTTTGTAAACTTTTTCAAAAAGGTTGGTGATAATTATAATCATCAACCTTTTTTCTTTTATGGAGTTGCTTAAACCCAATATCCACAAATGCTATAGCCATTTTGATTGATTGCAAAAATTGCTAATTTTATTTTCTGTTTCTTTGCCAATAATGTCAACTAACATTTCTATACCCATCAATCGCAAAAGATTTCCCTCAATACTAATTATTGGTTTGTTGCTTACAACAAGTTTAATTTATAATGTTTCTTACTCAATTCCCACTCAACTTTCAATGGATGATTTATTGGTGTGGAGTTTGAAAATAGCGCTACTTGTAACACTTGTATTTTATACAAGTATTTCGTTGGTGAGCTATTTAAAAGTGGTATTTGATAAAACAGCCATCTTAAAATTAACGGATACTGCAATGATTGACAATAGCAGTATTTTTTCTTGCGGTGAGATTGTATGGGAAGATATTGCTGGTGTAACAATGAAAAAAGGCATTCATATGCACTATCTAATAGTAAAACTAAAAAATCCGGAAAAATATTTACCCAAGGGCAATTTTCTAAAGAAATATTTTATTCAAAATAGAATTAAAAAATTGGGAACACCTGTTATTCTCTCTGAAACACACCTAAAATGTAACATAGATGTGTTGAGAGAAATTATTTTAGAACATACTTTAAAATAAATTATGCTGTAGGAGTAATCAATTTGTTTACACTTCTATAAACAAAAGAATTGCAGATGTGTCTGCGAGCAAATCTTGCTTGTGAAGGTGCATTTACCAACTTTACATAAATAGCTTTTGGAACACCAAAATACTCATAACTATTTCCATCGGTAAACGTGATGCTTAGCTTTTCGTTTTTGTATTCAAAATCTTCAATGCCAGCAACAGTAATGGTTTCAGTATATTGCTCAATAGTAGATTCAATAGTTTCTGGAGCAATACTTACTAAAAAATGATATGCTTCTATAATTTTTTTACTCCTTTCTTCAGCAGCTAATTTTTCTGCTTCGTTATCTTGAAATTTATCAGGATGACAATCCTTCATTAAATTTCTATAAACCGATTTTAATTCTTTCAGTTCTGCGTTTTTTGTAACATCAAGTAACTTTCTATACCCTTCAATTTTTCTCATAATGACGGCGAAGATAGTAGTTTGACTTAAAGTCTATTTTTTCTTCTGTCCACGAGTTATAGGTTTACCATATTTTTTCATCATTCTATCCTTCTTTCTAACAATAAAATTTACCTTTTGATTTTTGGCAGATTTTTCGTGAAAAGCAGGACCAACTTCTTCTTTTTTTGGCACTTTAAACTGAATGATTTTCATATGTACCTTGGGCTTTTCATCATCGGTTAGCACATCAGAAATTTCAAGATGTTCTGGCAAAGGCAACATTGGAATCTTATATTTCATTAGGGTTTCAATGGCTTCTTGCACTGAGTTTTCTTTCTCTGTAATGAAAGTAATGGCAATGCCTTTTTTATCTGCACGTCCTGTTCTCCCAATCCTATGGATATAATTTTCTGGTACTTCTGGTGTATCAAAATTAATTACGTGAGTCACTTCTGCAATATCAATTCCTCTGGCAACAATATCTGTAGCAATAATGAATCTGTAATTTCCTTCGTGAAATTTTTTAACAGTATTAAATCTGTGATTTTGTTCTTTATTGGAATGAATAACACCAACAACACCAGGAAATTTTGGTTCTAGTTGTGCATATAATTCATCTGCTAAACTTTTGGTTGCAGCAAATACAAGCACTTTGGTCATTGTTGCATCTTCTGTTAACAACAACTCCAGCAAATTGACTTTAGTATAAAAATTTGGAACAGCATATCCTGTTTGAATAATATTTTCTAATGGCGTTCCTGTTGGTGCTGCTTCTACCCTAACTGGATTGTTGAAATAAGTATCCATCAATAACTCAACATCTTCTGTAATAGTTGCAGAAAACATTAGATTTTGTCTCTTTTGAGGTAGCAAATCAAGAATATTTTTTAGCTGTGTTCTAAAACCAAGATTCAGCATTTCATCAACTTCATCAATCACTACTCTTTTGATAGTTTTTGTTTTAAATGCTCCATTCATTGCTAAATCATACAGCCTTCCTGGAGTTGCAACCAAAACATCTGCACCTTGTTCCAGGTCTATAGATTGAGTGTTAATGCTAACACCACCATAAACACCTACAACACGAACACTCATATAAGTTGTTAACGATTTTGCTGCTTCTACAACTTGTGCAACCAACTCTCTGGTTGGAACAACAACAAGAATTTGTGGAGATTTGTCTTTGCTAAATTTCCATTGTTTAAGGCAAGGAAGCAAATAAGAAAATGTTTTACCCGTTCCTGTTTGAGCAATGCCACAAACATCTCTGCCAGACATTACAACAGGAAAAACTTTGTGTTGAATTGTTGTTGGATTAATGTAACCAAGTTCGTCCAGTGCTCTAAGTAAAGGTGTATTAATATTTAGTTCGTCGAATGTCATTTTTGAATAATCTTGTAAGCAAATGTAGTTTTAAAAAAAAGGAGTCATTAAAAGGCTTTAAATAAAGCAAATATCATTGGTAGATAAACTTAAATAAATAGTATCGCCAATGCTATAACTACAATGATGAGCCCTGATTGATAACTGCTGATGATTTGCTGCTACATCAATTGTATAATAGCTTCCGAAAAACAATATATTTTTAACAATTGCTTTAAAACCATTGTCAGTATAGGGTTCTATAACAAATTGTTCTGGTCTAACAAAAGCGTTTTTACCAGTTAGCATAACATCTTTGTTATTAATGATGGATGATAAGGTGTTAGCATCAACTAAATTATAAGCACCCATTAAACCTGCACAATATTCATTGATGGGTTGATAATAAACTTCTTTAGAAGTGCCTTGCTGAATGATGTTTCCATCTTGCATTATTAAAATAGTATCAGCCCAAGATAAAATATCTTGTGCATCGTGAGAAACCATAATGCACGATAGATTTAACTCTAAATAAGCATCTTGAATTACTTTTTTTATCGTGTTCTTGTGTATAAAATCTAAGTTAGAAAAAGGCTCATCTAATATTAATAATTGAGGTATTTTTATAAGCTGTAAAGCCAATGCAATGCGTTGCTTTTCTCCTCCAGATAATTCGTTTGTTTTTCTTTGAAGTAGATGTTCAATCCTGCAAATAGAATAGATTTCACCAGCCTTACTATTTGATAGTTGGTTAGATCTTTCTAATAAAACAGCTACTTTATAATTGTTCAACAATTCAAAATGCTGACTTAGGTATGCAATTTTCGGATGCCCAGGAATCAACTGTTCACAAGGGCCTAAAACTCTTTTGTTTTCAAATAATATTTCTCCTGCATCTGGCTGAATAAATCCTGCAATCATTTTTAGCAAAGTTGTTTTGCCTGAACCTGTTGCCCCTGCAATAGCTGTTTTTTGTAAAGAGGGTTGTGAAAAGGTAATGTTATTTACAACATATTTTTCTCTTTCAAGTTTGCTAGTATTATTTACTTCCAATAAAGCCATAACCACGAAAGTAAAGGAATGAATGCAGACAAGAAGAGGCGGTCTTTTTTAACTAGTTTCAAAACTAATTTTTGGTACAATTTTAAAGATCAATTTTGCAGTATGTAATCAACAATTTGATTATTATAAACCTAAAAGAGCTGCTAATTTAACCCAAGGGTTTAATGCTGCTGCCACTGAAAAAATATTAAAGTAGTTCGTGTGCCATACTATTCTTCTCAAGCTGTTGCAGAACATATTGTTGCTTTGATTTTAACACTCAATAAAAACACATAAAGTTTATAATAGAGAAGGAATTTTTCTTTAGAAAGACTTATAGGCTTTTATCTTTATCAAAAACTGTTTACGTAATTGGCACTAGACAAATTAGAGAAGGGGCAGCAACTAACAAACCAAGTAGTAGCTTAAATTATTTTTTGGCTTTTTTTTAACCATTTATGTGATGGCTTTTCACTTATTTTGCCACTTAAGTTTTAACAAACAAATTATTAGATGAAAAAAATTTTTATTATACTGATTAGTATTGCTTTTGTAAATGCCATTAATGCACAAAATGCAGCAAAACCCAAAAAGGAGAAAAAGGAAACAGCAAAAATTACTGTAGCCCCAAAAAAATTATCAGTTGCTCATCCTTCAGATCATTTTTTAATTCAATTTGGTAGTGATAGTTGGGTTAGTAAACCTGATAGTGCTAAAACAAATGGAGGCAGACATTTTAATGTTTATATAATGAATGATAAACCTTTTAAAACCAATCCTAAATTTAGTGTTGCTTATGGCTTGGGAATTGGTAGTAGCAATATTTATTTTGATAAAACTTTTGTTGATATTACTTCAAAGTCTACAAAACTTCCTTTTACAAATCAAGATGGTGCTAATCATTTCAAAAAGTTTAAATTAACCGAGATATTTTTAGAACTCCCTGTTGAATTACGTTACACACTCAATCCAGAAAACTCTGGTAAATCTTGGAAGTTTGCTGTTGGTGCTAAAGTAGGAACACTTTTAAAAGCTTACACAAAAGGAAAAGATTGGCAAGACAAAAATGGTGCATCGCTTTATGGACCAAATTATATTTCTAAAGAATACAGCAAAAATTTCTTTAATACCACAAGGCTTTCATTTACAGGAAGAGTTGGTTATGGCAATTTCTCATTATCTGGGGCCTACACAGTTACCCCAGCTTTAAAATCAGGATTTAGCCCAGATTTAAATACCTTATCAATAGGATTAACAATTAGCGGACTATAAAAATTCTCTAGAAACAATAAAATTAGCCCAACTTTAAAAGACATTTTCTTATAAAGTTGGGCTTTTCTATAGCCAATTCCGTTACTTTTGCAGCCAATTTTAAAGGTTTAACAACATTGAAAGTTAAATCTTAAACTTCAAACTACTACAATGGCAGGTCAATTAAAAGAGGTTCGTAATAGAATTAAAAGTGTTCAAAGTACTCAGCAAATTACCAAAGCAATGAAAATGGTAAGTGCCGCGAAATTGCGTAGAGCTCAAGATGCAATTATTCAAATGCGTCCTTATGCTCAAAAGCTACAAGAAATGTTGAGCAATATTGTTAGTAATGTTGATGGAGGAGCTTCTATAAAATTAGCAGAAGCTAGAGAGATTGAAAAAGTATTGTTTATTGTAATTACTAGCGATAGAGGTTTGTGTGGTGCATATAACAGCAATGTTGTTAAATTAACCAAAGCAACAATTGCCGAAAAATATCAATCTCAATATCAAAAAGGAAATGTAATTATTTGGAATATTGGAAAGAAAGGTTGGGAAAGTATGAGCAAATCTGGTTTTGTTACCAACGCCACTTTCAAAGATATATACCTGAATCTAACTTTTGAAAATGTTCAAGCTGCTGCACAAGCTGCTGTAAGGGCATTTGAAAATAAAGAGTTTGATGCTATTGAAGTTGTTTACAGTCAATTTAAAAATGCTGCAACACAAGAATTTGTATCAGAACCATTTTTACCAATTCCTAAAATTCAAGCAAAGGCTGGGGCAAAAAAATCTGACTTTATTTTTGAACCCAATCAAGAAGAGTTGATTGCTGAGTTGATGCCTAAAATTTTAAATACACAATTATTTAAAGCTGTGTTAGATGGCAATGCCAGTGAACATGGTGCAAGAATGACTGCAATGGATAAAGCAAGTGAAAATGCTAATGAATTATTGAAGTCATTAAAGATTTCTTACAACCGTGCAAGACAAGCCGCTATTACTACTGAGCTTACAGAAATTGTAAGTGGAGCAGCGGCATTGCAAGGATAATTTTAATTTCTGATTTGAAGATTTTTGATTTGAAAATCAAATAATTTTCAAATTTTCAAATACCAAAAATTGGAACTTTCTTTAATCATCCCACATATAGAAGCACTCATATTTGCGAGTGATAAACCTTTAACAGTACTAGATATTGTTGAACTAATTAATAATGCCTTTGGTTTTATTGATGAGCGTGTTACACTTGATCAAATTGAAAGTTGCATACAAGGCATTAAAGAAAAATACAACAGCGAATTTTACCCATTTGAAGTAAGAGAAAGTGGAGGCGGTTTGCAATTCTTATCTAAAAAAGAATTTCATAAAACAATTGGTCAATTAAATGGTGATAAATTCTTAAAACGCCTTTCTAATGCTGCTTTAGAATCTCTAGCAATCATTGCATATAAGCAGCCTATAACAAAGGGTGAGATTGAGAGAATACGCGGTGTAAACAGCGATTACAGTGTTCAAAAACTTTTAGAAAAAGAACTAATTATTATTAGTGGAAGAAAAGAAGACCAACCCGGTCAACCACTTGTTTACGCAACATCTAAAAACTTTATGGACTATTTTGGAATTAATACAACAGATGATTTGCCAAAAATTAGAGAAGTACTTGCTGAACAAATTGTTGAAGGAACTATTATAAATCCAATAGATTTTCAATCTAATTACAATTCGCCCGAAGAAGAAACTCAAGCCCAGGAAGTTTCAGAAGAAGACAAACCCACTTTAGAAATTAATGAAGATGGTAGTTTGGTTGATAGAGAAGGTGAAGTTTAGTCTTCCATCATCTCTAGAATTTCATCAATATAAATTCTGGCATTACTAAGCCTTGGCAATTTATGTTATCTCTTATTTTATCTTTTTTAGATAAACATTGTATAAATAATCCTTTTGATATGGTAATGCTGTTTTAACGAAGAAGCATATTAAATTTTTTGAAAGACTTGTTGTTAATTTCATTATCAACAGCCGCTGCAATATCATTTTTTTCGGCAGATGTTAAATGAAAACTTAATCCTGCTGCTTCATTGGCCTTTGTAGGTAAATATTGCCAGCAAATAGTATTGAGTTTTTTTTCGAACATATTGGATGCATAGTTTGTTTGCCCAGCCTGATAATAGTCTTGCAGTTTAAACCAATTGTGTTGCAATTGTGAGAGTGGTTTTGTAAGAAAGCTTAAATAATCATCATCTTGAGTTGGCTTATCCCAATCGCTCAAACTTCTATCTCTAATTTGAAGCACAACAACTTTTGATGTGTTGACTTTTATCCAATCTTCAAAAACAGATAGCAGTCTTAATGTTGTTTCTGCTCCGTAATTATCACGCAAACCAGCATCCATCACATCAATAACTGGCGTACTTGGCAGCCAAACATTTGGCAGTGCATAAGGAAACGTTGCATTCATTCTTAATGCAGATAATAGCCTTAAATCTCCTGCATTTTGTTTTTCAAAAAACGAAGTAAAATCTATTGCATCTGCATCTGCTGTGTGAATATAATCATTGTTACAATTGGGTTTCATTAAAAACCTTGCAGGATGGGTTGCTATCAACATTTTTCTGGCATCTCTACTAATTACCGAACTAAAAAGCACAAAAGGGATCTCTGCTTTTTGTTCTGGCAATAAATAATCTTTTATCGTCTTATCCAATAGTCCTTGGGTATTCTCATTCAGCTTTTCTTCAAAAGCATAGCCTCTGTCTTTAGTGTATTTATAATTGTTGTAATTAAATTTTTGAACAGGTCCAATTAAATCTCTTGAAACAAAAGATGAAAATAACGGGTTTAATAAATCCGTTGAAATATTATCAACATACGCTTTAGACTGTATATTGATTTTGCTAGTTTTTTGCTTTAAAAACAGTTCTCTATAATAAGTTGCTCCAAGCATTCCACCAGATGCACCAGTTATAAAAAGTGTTTGATTCATTAAGTTTCCCTTCATCAAACTATCTAATCTTTGCAAAACATTAATGGTAAAAGTTGCACTTCGCAAACCACCACCACTTGTATTTATTATGTACATTATTGGCAAGCTATCTTTTTGTTTTGCTTTCCAATTATTCAATATTTTAAGATAATAAGCTTTATCATTTTCAATATTTTGATAGGAAGCAAGTTTTGCAATTGACGCTCTATTATAAGCGGGTCTTTCTGTTTTATTTTCATAGTTTAAACCATAGGCTTTATTGCGAGGATCTATGATTTCTTTTTGATATAGAAAATTTACAAACAGGTACAATATCAATAAACACAATAAAGTCCAGCTTCGAAAAAATATGGTGAATGCACCTGCAACAGCTATCAAGATTGAAAAGAAAATAATGATACTTGCAGCAGCAGGAAGTTGAAACAATTTATCATCTGATATAAAACCAATAGCTACTAAAAAAACAAAAGCAATCATAATTGCAACAACTGCTGCAAAATGATGTCGGCTCAAAATCTTTTTTAAAAAAGCATCATCATAATGCCTCACGTCTCTTGGTGTGCGAATTTGAAACCTAGCACTAAAAAACCAGTTTACTTTTAAATCAGCTCTATGTTGTTGAAATGGTTTTGTAATAATTGTTTGATTATACTGTTCGTTAGCAGATTTAATCTTATTGCCTATTGTGTAATAAATAGTTTTATCTGCACCAAAAAAATATGCAAATGCCAAAAAAATTGATACACATAATCCTCCAAAAAAACTCAATTCAAGTAGCAACATTTCGATAGCTGTAAATAGTTCTTGCTGTGTAGCAAACTTGTATGCTTTAAAAAAATAGAAAACCAAAAACACCAGTGGAAGAATAATATTGTTGATACAGTATTTTAAAAACGGTTGAGAATTTGTTGCTAAAAAACTTACAAGATGACCGTGCAAGATAAAAGTAGTAATATTCCAACTCATAAAAAAAATACCAACAGCAAAACCAGTAATAGCAGTGCTTGCAGCACTTACTTGGTTAAAATATTCTGGAGCAAGAAACAAAGTATCTGCACCATAGTTTTTCATAAAATGGCCTGCAATAGTTGAAAATAAAACATACCAGCATACCAGAAATATTTGATATCGCCTACAATGCAATAACAATAGCTGAATAGGAAGCGAAAAAGCAAAAGCTTGAAATACTTTTTTCATTACTAGGCAAATCTTAACTAAAGGTAAAGATAGTTGTATAAAAAATTTCAAATATTATGGCACAGGATCGTAACCACTGTTGCCTCCTGGATGACACTTTGAAATGCGTTTTGCTGCAAGCCAAGTTCCTTTAAATACGCCATATTTTTTTAATGCTTGTTCTGCATATTGAGAGCAAGTTGGCGTAAACCTACACTTTGGACCAAGCAAAGGAGATATACCATATTGATATATTTTTATCAACATTATAAATGGGAAACTTAGTGTTTTAAGAAGCCAATTCATCTTGATATTTTAGGCAAATTTTTTCTATTACTTTTTTCATTTTATCTTCAAGTAAATTGCTTTTATCTAGCATAATTTTATCGATATATAGAACAAAAAAAGATAATTTTTTTGTTATAATGGCACTGTGCAAAACACCTTTATTTAGTCTGTAATTTTCTCTAAGTATTCTTTTGATTCTATTTCTATCAACAGCTTTAGGAAAATATTTTTTACTAACACCAACACCACATTGTATAAGATTCTCTTGTGACACATCTTCAAATACAACAAACACTTTTAGCGGAAATACTAAAAATGATTTTCCATTTTTAAAAACAATATCAAGCTGTTTACGACTTTTAAGTTTTTCTGTTTTGTTATATGTAAATGATTGTGTCAATTAGTTTAAATCTCTTTTAATAAAACAGTTTTTCTGCTAACACTTAACGAATACTGAACTCCAACTTTTAAAGCATAATTTTCTGTTTGATGACCAACAGGAAAATTAAATGCAATAGGAAAATCATATTCAGCAATATGTTCTTTTATAATACCATAAACATCCTTACCAAATGGAGTTGTTGTATCTTTTAAATCTGTAAAACTGCCTATAATTAAACCTGCTAAGTCTTTTAAAAAACCAGCTCGTTTTATTTGCAGAAACATTCTGTCTATATTGTAAATGTACTCACCAATATCTTCTAAAAACAGAATTTTATTTTTTGTGTTGAAGGCAGAATTAGTGCCAAGTGTGTGTGCTATCATACACAAATTTCCTCCTACAAGCTCTCCTGTTGCAACTCCATTTTTGTTGTAAGAATGATGATTACAAGTATATTTTAATTTACTGCCTTTCAGCGTTTTTTGTAATGAAAGTACATATTGGTTTTCGAAACCTCCATCATTAAATGCAGCAGCCATTGGCGAATGTATGGTTGCAATTTTTAATTGTTTATTGATATGGCTATGCAATAGTGTGATATCACTGTATCCAATAATCCACTTAGGATTTTTTTTAAATTTTGAAAAGATGATTTTATCTATAATTCTGCTAAGACCATAACCACCTCGTCCACATAAAATTGCTTTTATAGAAGCATCATCAAGCATTGATTGCAAGTCATTGAATCGCTGTTCATCTGTACCAGAAAAATAGTTAAATTGACTGCCAACAGTATTGCCAACAACGGTTTTATATCCCCATTTTTTTAAAGTAAGAATGCAGGTTTCAACTTTTTCAAATGGCATATATCCAGATGGACAAATAATGCCAATGGTGTCTCCCTTTTTTAAG